>OOCN01000092.1_pt1 | contig 92665 bp, 89 predicted proteins | sample 1671361 | NCBI WGS metagenome assembly OOCN01 (sample SAMN06348149, study PRJEB24527) | human gut metagenome | biome: human gut; feature: ankylosing spondylitis patient; material: feces | host: Homo sapiens | place: China | collected 2015-10
AATATAGTATTATATTATACTATATATTATATATAATATTATATTTATATATTAATTATATTATTATATTTATTATACTATTATAGATACTGCTGCTATTTTATACTATTGCTTTTGTTCTTGCTGTTCAAGACGCTCGTGCCATTCTTGCCGCTCATGCCGATTTAGACGATTCTGCCGTTACTCTTGATAATCCTCCCCGTAGAGGAACTACACAGGTTTAGTCTTGCTCTTTCTGTTGCTCTTTATAATACTACTGCTGCAAATAATATAGCTGATGTTATATCTACTACTAAAGCTGATTCTATTATTACTGCTAATGCTAGCAGAGAAAGTTAGCACTTGTTCAACCCTCTACGGGGGGTCGGCAATAAGATGATACATCTAAGACTGCTAAATCTGCTCGATTTGCTGATTTTACTAATGCTACTAATCTTGCTGATATAGAAATTTTTCTTTTCTGGCTTTCGGCTGTATTTTGCGGCTTTCGATAAATGCTCGTTGAATGCCTCTCTCGCTTTCAGACATTCGCTGTATGCCACTTTCTTTGTCGAATTGATACTTTGTATTGTTTTGCTTCAAAGTTGCTGTATAAGCTTGAAAAGTGCATTAAAACTAATTGTTAAAATATGTTTAATAAATATGGTCGTGTTGCTGATTATATTTATACTTGCAGAAACGAAAATGATATGAATAATATAACTGATAAAATTAGAGCTTATAAACGAGATAATTATAAGACTGAATTTAATCCTGGTTCTCGTAAAGATAAAATGCCTACTAATCATAAAAGTAAAATGAAATTAGGCGGTGCTGGAATTGATCGTTTAACTAAATAATAGTAATCATGTTAATACTTAACAGCAAATTAAAAACTTATTCTGTAAAACTTCCTACTGATATTAGTGAAGTTAATAATGATTATTTTGATAATCTTTTAAAAGATATTAAACTTGCTCCTAATTATTCTATTGTTGCTATTTGTTATGTCGATAGATTATTTAGTGTTGTTTCTGATTTTAAAAATAATGCTGGTTCTAAACAAGCTAATGTTATTCCTCTTATTGCTAAATTAAACGATACAGAAAATAATCTTTCTTTTAAGCAGGGCGATATTGTTATTTGTAATCCTACTGAACTTGAAATGGGAACTCATTTGTCTTTGAAACAAAACGCTATTGGTTTAGCTAATGTTGCTAATTATGTTATTCAAGACAAAGAACTTTACAATGATGTTATTAGTGGTAGATTTTTTAATGATGGAAAATCTTTGGGTGCTGCCGAAGCTAAAACTACTGCTCCTGATGTTATATTTGTAGAGTTTAAAATTGTTCCTAATTGTGCTATTAAAGGTTCTTATTCTCCTAAAGAGAATATTTATTGTACTATGAAAGAACATCATAAAAGTGATTTGAATTAATAATATCTTTTTTGTAATTACATAAGTCCGTTATACCGCTGATAGTGTTCATCGTAATTCTATTAGCGGTATTTTTGTTTTTGTTTAAAATATAACAAATGGATTCAAAAGAAGAAAAATTAGACAATGTTCTTAAAGGTATTGATTTTGGCGCTGATTATGTTTTAGTTTATAAGGATTTGGATAATGTTCTTGATGATATTGATTTTGCTAATGATACTGAAAGACTATTGACTCAATCAATAATTCGTAGTCTCGAAGAAGAAGCAAGCAAACAATTTGTTAAAGAACTTGCTGTTGATATTCCTTATATTGGAACTGCACAAAGAAATCTTCTTCGTAAGAAAGTTGTTGAAAGTTATCAAGAACTTAAAGAAGCTCGTAATACTCTTCCTATTGAAGAATATAAGAAGTTTAGAGACGAACTTATTATTCAGAAGAAAGCTGAAGTTGATGCTATCGAAGTTGAACGTCGTCTAAAAAAAGCTGATAGAAATCGCAATTATAAACTTTGGGTCAAGCTTTCTCGTAAGTATGGAATTGCTTATGCTAATTGTTATTTGCAATTTCATAAACAACTTAAAGTTGTTGAGTTTGACGAAGAACTTAATAATGCTTATATAGATGCGTGGTCGTAGAATTGATAGTCTTTTGACTATAAATAAAACTGGGATGCCGGAAGCTCCTAATCTTACTCAATTACTTGATAAAGATGTTAAGCTTCTTTATCTTCGTGATAAAAGTAAGAATAAGGAAATGTATATTAAAGAAGTTGGAGTTATATATTATTTAGGTGACCCTAAAGGTCCTTGTCTTAGTGCTGGTCTTAGCCGTAGTGAAGCTCTTCAAAAAGTTCGTGAAAATTTTGATTTACCTACTACTTATACTCCTGATTTGCTTGTTGAGAAATTAATTAAACGTTATCACGATAACCAAACTGGTATTGCTGGTCAAGCTGTTGAAGCTCTTCAAAAAGCTATTCATAATATTACTATTTCTACTAATATTATCAATGAACAATTGAATGATAAATTACAATCTGGTTTATCTGCCGAAGACGCTGGTGTGTTTATAGATTATATGGATAAGATTAATAAACGTATTACCGATTTGCCTAATCTTATTGCTTCTTTAAAAAAGGCAGAAGAAGAAGCTGCTTATGAAGAAGAAACTCGAACTGCTCGTGGCGGTATGAAAGTTACAAGTAGTATGATTGAAGAAGATTTTTAAAATTATATTATGAATATAGAAAACAGATATAGTCAAGTTCGTCTTATATTTGAAGAAGCTGCTCATAAGTATCATGATACCCTTGGTAATGAATATATTTCTACTACTACTCTTTTGCATGATTTAGCTCCTAAATTTGATAAGAACTATTGGTTACATAAAAAAGCTGTTCAACTTGGTATTACTGAAAAAGAATTAGAAGAACAATGGAATACTATTACTAAAGAGGCTTGCGAACGTGGTACTAATGTTCATAATGGTCTTGAAGATGGTATTAAAGGTAGTAGTAAATTTAAGCAAGCTATTCAATATCTTAATACAGATGAAGATGGCGGCGAAATGATTACAGTTGCTGATTTAAATACTATTAATGCTAATTATAAACTTCTTGATATTAAACAATTCAAAGAAGCTACTGATAATAAATATGATAATCTTTATGAAGTTTTTGAAAAATATACTAATCATGGTTATAAAATTTATGCCGAAATTGGAATGTTCTTAATAGATTATCTTATTAGTGGAACTATTGACGTTCTTCTTGTTAATGAATGGGAAAATAAGGCTGTTATTGGCGATTGGAAGACAAATCGCTCTGGGCTTCGTTTCACTGCTGGTTATTATCGTAAAGATAAGAAACAACATCCTGCTCAACTTACAAGCGATTGGGTTGAAAAGAAAGAATTTCTTCTTCCGCCTGTTCAACATCTTCCTCATTGTAATGGAAGCATTTATAATCTTCAACTTTCTATGTATGGTAAAGCTGTTAATCTAATTACAGGTCTTAAAATAATGGGATGTTGGCTTGCTCATATTGATTGTGATTTTGAACTTAATGAATATGGTATGCCAAAACGTTTTGAAGATGGTCTTTATCATATTAAAGAAAATCCGATTGAAAAGATTACTTTTTATAATCTTCCTTATAGAGAACAAGAAATAGATACTATTCTTGCTGATAGAAAATTAAAACTTAAAGCTCAAGACGTTAAACGGAATTTTACTTTAGGATTATGAAAAATACAATTATTGGATGTATAGCTGGTATTATTGTTGGAAGTATTTTTGGTTTTGTTCTTTGTGATAATAATGTTGAGGCTGAACGTATTTATATCCCTTACGGGGGGTCGGATACAGCTTGTGTGTCTGAATTGGCTGCTACAAAAGAATTGCTTCTTCGTACACAAGATAGTTTAAATGCTTATAAAGCTGATACTACTATTAATGCTGAATTATTTGTAACTAAATATAAACTTGAACGTATTAGATATTATAATAATATTGCTGCAAAAGGTAATAATATTAAATATCTTAGAGGTTGGATAAATAGAGTTCTTGATGAATAAAAGTATAACAGAATTGCGTAACAATGGTAATATAAGAATTACTGTTGAAAAATATATTGATACAGAAGACTATGAAGAATTTTATTATCGTAAAATTGTTCGTATTCAAGTTCGTTCTTCTATACTTGGTATTAAATTTTGGACTAATGTTAAAGAATGGGATACCGAAGATATAGATGATTTTTGTGTTCGTGAAGCTATTGAATTATATAATCATATTGTTTATCCTTATAAATATTTTATAACTAATGCCGACAATACTTGATAAAACTGCGGTCAAAGTTGCTAAGATTAGTATTTTTGACGAGAAGAAAAAAGTTGTTTATAAAAGTGTTTTTGAAGCAGCTACTGTAAATAATGTTCATAAACAAGATATTTCAAGATGTTGCAAAAAGAATGAAAAAGTTGGTCGTCTTCGTTATAGACTTAAAGATGATTATTATATTTATTATAAAGATTAATTATATATTATGGCTGTATTTAGTTTAGCATATAAGAAACTTGAATCTGCTGAGGGTGGTTATGTTAATGATCCTGACGATAAAGGCGGTGAGACTTATAAAGGTATTTCTCGTAAAGCTAATCCTGATTGGGTTGGTTGGATAAGTATTGACCAAATTAAAAAGGCTCATCCTACCACATTTAAGAATATTATTAAAAGAACTCCAGAAATAGAAAAGAAAGTTCAAGACTTATATAAAGATAAATATTGGGATTGTTTTGAACTTGATGATATTCCTAATCAATTAGTTGCTGAACAGATGTTTGATACTGCTGTTAATTGCGGACAAGTTGCTGCTATTAAATTTGCTCAAAGAGTTCTTGATTTAAGAGAGACTGGAGTTTGGTCTTTAGATTTGCTTAATAAACTTGTCGCAATTAATGATTAATTTAAAATAACAGAGTCATGAAGAAGTTATTAATAATAGTATTAATTATAGAGTTAATTAATTTATTTATAAATATATTTAGTATAAATAAGTCGGAGTGTAAAGAAGATAAGCTAACAAATGTATTTCCCGATACTGTTGTTACTAATATTCGGATTGACTCTGTTACTTATAATATAAAACAAATTGATAGTACAATTATTAAGTATAATGATTATGAAAAAGAAATTGAAAATAAAGTTCTTAGTCTTGACGATAGTAGCACTGTTGTTTTGTTCTATGAACTCATTCGCAATTCCTCTACGGGGGGTCGGAGATAGTATTAATGTTGCTATTAATGATTTAAGAATAGCTAATATTATTATTGCTAAATCTTATACCAAAGACACAATAATTCAACTTAAAGATAGTCTTATTAAAACTCAAAATATAAAGATTAATTATTTAAGTAATAGTTATGAAGAAATGAAGCGTTATGCTTCTGCTTCTGAACTTGCAAGAAATAAATTAGAAAATAATCTTAATAAGTCTAAGAAAAAGACTAAGGTTATTACTGGTGTAGCTGGTGCTTTCGCATCGGCTTTTCTTGTATTATTACTTGTCAAATGAAATAGTAATTATGGAAGAAAGGTATCCTTTTGCTGAATTTCTTATTGAAGATAAAACACGTTATCCTCTTGCTTCTGAAAAGGGATATTATGACCCTTATAATCATTTTAGAATTGGTGATAGTGGTGGTTTTATAATGAATATTCGTCCTGGTAAATTTATTAATACTAATTTATTTACTGAAATGGCTGATTATTTTGAGGCTAACGATAATAAATATACTAATTTTAAAGAAGATAGTTTGCCTTATCGTCAACTTCGTAAACGAGAAGCTATGCGTAGACGAGATGGATATTCTGCTCCTTGTTGGCAAAATCCTGATGGTAGTATTGAAAATGTTCATATAAGTGGAGATTATTATAACTTTCTTAATTATACTCGAATGGAACGTACTGATGATGATAGTGTTAAAAGTACAGGAATTGGTTCTACTGGTGAAAAAGTTTTTGCTTTTCCTAAATTTATTGATGCTCAATATTGGACACATAATATTTATGAATTTGCTAAGAATAACGGTTTTCATTTAATTATTGTTAAGACTCGTCGTGGTGGTTTTTCTTATATGAATGCTGCTCGTGCAGCCAATGCTGTAAACTTACGAAAACATAAAGTTTTTATTAACGTTGCTGCTGATAATAAATACTTGACTAAGAAAGGTGGTCTTACTGATTTTGCAGTTAATACTCTTCGATTCTATGAAGAAAAGACTATGTTTAAACGCGGTATTTATAGTAGTAACGTTGAAGACTTTCGTCTTGGATTTCGTCTTCCTAATGGAGTTGAATCTGAAGATAGTTGGCAAAGTTCTTTAATATCTGTATCAGCTAATAACAATCCCGACTGTGCTATTGGTAAAGATGCTATTGGTGTTAATGTAGAAGAACTTTCTACAATGCAGAATTTTAATGAATTTATGACTGTAACTGAACCTGCTATGACGGTCGGTGATATTACCACCGGTATGCTTGTTGCTTGGGGAACTGCTACTGCTACTAATATGCAAGTTTTTGAAGAAAACTTTTATGCACCTGGCGAATTTAACTTTATGGCATTTGAAAATGTTTGGGATAAAGACTCTCGTAACGAAATTTGTGGATTTTTTAAATCTTATGCTTGGGGACTTGAGGGTTCTATTAATGGTGTTAAAGCTATTGACGAATACGGAAATAGTAATATAGATTTAGGTATTAAAATTGCTATGCGTTCTCGTGAAGCAATGAAAGAAAAAACCAAAACTTTCGCTAAGTTTATTAATTATTGCGGTCAACGTGCTTTGTTTCCTGCTGAAAGTTTTAGTAGTGCTACCGAAAATATTTTCGTTAGTGAAGCATTTATTGCTTATGAAAATAAACTTCGTGTTGATAGTGACTATCATTTTTATGTTGATGGGATGCTTTTTAAAGAGGGTAATACTGTTGTATTTAAATCTAATAAACGTATTAAACAAGAAAACCCTAATGCTAAAGTTTATGATTGGATACAAGGAGTACCTCGTAAAGGAAATGAACAACCTGATGGTTGTGTTCGTATTTGGTATCATCCTCAATATGATATTCGTTATGAAAATGATAGAGAAATAAAAGAAATTCCCGAGGGTACTTATTGTGCTACTTATGACCCTGTTGGTATAGATAAAGAAAAGAAAGAAATTACTAATCGACATTCTCATAATAGTATTCATATTTGGGAAATGCCATCTGCTCGTAATGGTTATAAATTTAAATGCTGTGCCGCTTATTATGGACGTAAAGATAAACTTGAAGAAGTTGACCAAATATTTCTTTATCTTTGTATTTACTATAATTGTATTGGAACTGGAATAGTTGAAGTCAATCGTGGCGAAACTGTTTCTAATTTTACTAAATGGAAAGCTCTTCGTTATCTTGCTCACGAACCTTTGTTTGTTTGGGATACAACGATTAAAGGTAAAGTTAGTTCTACTTACGGATATGTTATTACTGATGGTGTTAAAAAACTTAATGCTCTTCGTTTATTAAAAGAGTTTCTTTATACTGTTATTGGCAAAGACGAACAAGGTAATGATGTTTATAACTTTCATAGAATATTAGATTATCAAGCTATTCTTGAACTTAAAAAATGGAATGACGAGGGCAATTTTGACCGTGTTTCTGAAATGCTTCTTCTTGGTATTTATTGTAAGTCTCTTGATATTAAAGGTAAACTTGAACTTAGCAAAAGACAAAAATTAGAAGAAAGTAGTAGTGCTGCTAATAACTTTTTCAAACGTAAATGGTATTAATAATATGACTGGAGAACAATCATTAAGTACATATCTTTTTGTATTTGGTAATATAGCTTTTAGATTTGAACTTCTCGATAATAAAGAATATATTTATAATATGATTACTTATAAAGATAATAATTAATAATATGTATTTTCCTACTGATTTAAATTTTCCTAAGCAAAGAGTTAGTGCTGCGGAAAGAAACAAGCCTGAGTTTTATGCCAATAGTTGCGATTGGCTTATTGGTCAAGCATTAAGTATTGCTCAAACTGATGATATTGAAAAGAAATATCATTTTTTAAAAGGTAATATTGATGCTGAATATTATAAGAAGATTCTAAATCCTTATAATGCTACAAATAAAGATTATCAACGATTTCCTGCTACTATGCGTAACTACGATATGGTTGGCGGTGTTGTTCGTAGATATGTTGGCGAATATATTCAGAATCCTCATGATTTTATTGTAGGTGCTAATAATCCAGAAGTCGTTCTTGCTCGCGATGCCAAACTTCGTCAAGAACTTATGACTATTGTTCAACAAAAAATTGCTGAAAGAATTAAACAGAATTATGAACAATTTGTTCAACAAGGTGGACAACCTGAACAATTTAATCCTCAAGATAATTTTGATGTCGAAGCTTTCATAAAAGAATTTAATGAAAATTATATTGATGATATAACTGCACAAGGTCAAGACATTCTTAATGTTATAGATGATTTGACTGATGCTGCTGCTTTATATGCTCGTGCTTATTTTGAATGGGTTGCTTTTGGTCGTGTATTTACTTATACAGAAATTCAAGGTAATAAAATAGTTAAACGAGTAGTTTCTAATCGTGATGCTTTTCCTATTCCTAATGATAATATTCTTGTTGAAGATTTCGATGCTTTTTGTGAAAGACGAATGATGACTTTTCAGCAGATAATGGATGAGTATTATGATATTCTCGACGATAAAGGTAAGGAGTTTCTCGACACTTACTATATTAGCGGCAAAATGACAAGTCAAGATGATAGAGGATTGTTGCAATGGGAAAGCTTCAAAAAGTTATATCCCGATATGTGTAATAAATTCACTGCTAATGAACGAGAGTTTTTTGAACGTCAACCGATAATGGCTCGTGAATATAATAATAATCTTATTGAAGTTTGGCATGTTGTTTGGCGTGGAGAAGTTAAGAAAGGTATTCTTACTTATCAACAAAATGGTATTATTGGAGAAACTATTGTAGATGAAGATTATGTTCTCAATCCCGATAATGGCGATATTGATATTGAATGGGTTTGGGAATCACAAGTTTTTGAATGTGATAGAATAGGTGGAAGAAATAATGCTATCTATCCTTATAAGTGTAGACCTATTGCTTATAATAGAAATGGTAAACTTCCTTATAATGGTTTGATAGAATTAATGCCTGGGCTTGGTCGTTTTAGTATTATTGATTTAATAATGCCTTATCAAATCTTTGGTAATATAATTGCTTATCATAGAGAAATGGCTCTTGCTAAGAACAAACTTAATGTTCTTTTGATTGCTAAATCTCTTTTAGGTAGTGTTCCCGAAGAAACTATTTATAGAATGGCTGCTGATGGCGTTCTTTATATAGATGATGAAGATGACCAGGGAATGTTGAGAGCACAACAAGTTCGTATGCTTAATAGCGATACTTCTGCTTATATTGCTCAACTTACAGAACTTATTGAAGCCAATGAACAGGCTGCCAATCTTAAAGTTGATATGACTCCTCAACGTTATGGTGAAATTGCTAATAGTGCTGGTAAAGGAGTTACTGAACAAGCTATTATTCGCGGTTCTATGGGAAGTGTTATAGTTGAGTTTATGTTTGACTATATGCGAGAACATGATTATGCTCGTGATATGGATTATTCTAAACTTGCTTGGATTGACGGTTTAAGAACTTCTTATAAGACTAAGAATGATGCTTCTATAAAATATTTCAGTCTTGATGTCGATAAGCATATTTATGCTGATTATGTTATTAAAGCTAAACTTTCTGCAAAAGAACGCGATAAACTTAATCAGTATAAACAATTTGCTTTTAGCGCTGCACAGAATGGAGATGCTGGAATGGCTGCTGTTGCAATCGAGGGTGACAATACTGCTGAAATAAAGAAAGGTATTCTTAAATTTCAAGAGATTAATCGCCAGCATGAAGAACGTATGAAACAACTTGATGCTCAAAATGCTCAAATGCTTCAACAATACGAACTTGATAAGATTGCTGCGGAGGGTCAACAAGATAGAGAAACTCTTGCTCTTGAAAAGTATCTTGATGGACAGATTGAGGAAATGAAAGCTGTTCTATCCTCTACGGGGGGTCTCAATAATGGAGTGGTTAATACTGCTGCTGTCGATGCTGCTAAGGCTGCGATTGAAAGAGAAAAGATAGCTGTTGAAAGAGAAAAAGTTGGTGCTCAAATTCAAGCTAATAATCAGAAGTTTGCTTCTGATATTTATAAAGCTGATATGAGTTATAAAGTTGCTAAACAAAATAAAAATAGATTTGATAAAAAATAAACTTGTATTATAAATACTTGTATTTGTGCTTTGTAAATTTCTTTAGCCGTTACCGCTCGTGAGAGTAGTAGCGGCTTTTTTATTGTCGCTTGTAATCATAATTATGGTTTGTTGATTTTGTAAATATCTTTTACTATAAGACTTATTTTAAGCCTCTGTGTAAGATGTTGATACACCCCGTAGAGGATTAATCAATTCATCATAAATCGTTCAAATTTCGTCAAGTCTGTAAGTGACAAGGGTATTTATCAATATCAGTAAGCCAGTAGAAATAAGCAAAAGAAGTCTATTAAGTAGTTGTGATGTTCGACATAATGCTGCTACTGCTTATACATTTGTCTTGAAATAACAAAGTAATAATAACCATATAAAACTATTAAAATTATGCCTACATTAGATTTTGGTTTTAATGCTAATCCTACTGATAGTGGGACTGAACCTGTTACAGATTTAGATACTGGCGTTACTGGTACTGTTGGTTCTGATGGAAATATTATTCCTCCTATTGATGAGCCGAATAATGACGGTCAAGATAACAACGGTAAACCTGATGGTGATGGTAAAAAAGATGACGTCGATAATCCTGCTGCTAATGCAAATGATAAAGATGGTAATGATGATGATAATAAAGGTGATGATAATGATTTAGCTGTTGAACCTGGTTCTGTTGTTACTATCGGAGAAGATACTTATACTGTTGACGCTGAGGGAAATCTTGTTGATAAAAATAATAAAGTTTTCAAAGAAGCTAAAGATGTTAAAGACTTTCTTAAACAGTTTGAAGTTGACAATACTGATGATAAAGAAAATGCAATTGATGTCGCTAAGATTATAGAGAAAGTTGGTTTTGAAGTTACTGATGAAAACGATAAACCTATTACTTTTGAAAATACTCCCGATGGAGTTGCTTCATATATTAATGAAGTTCTTGATGCTAAACGTACCGAATACGCTCAAGCTGGTGTTCAGCAACTTATTGATAAGTTTCCTATTGTAAGTGATTTCCTTAATTATTATGTTGCTAACGGAAATAGTTATGAGGGATTCGGTCAAGTTCGAGATAGAAGTACAATTGTTATTGACGAAAATAATACTGCACAACAAGAAGCAATAGTTCGCGAAGCCTTTAAAGAAAGTGGCAAGGTCGGAAGCATTGATGATTATATTTCTTTCCTTAAGAGCACTAATCGTCTTTTAGATGCCGCTAAACAAGACCTTGCTACTCTTCAAGAAAACGATAAGAGAATTAAAACTGAACAAGCTGAAATTGCTCAACGTAAAATTGAAGAGGATAAAAAAGCTGAAATAGCTTATTGGAATAAAGTTAAATCTACTATTGATAAGAAAGAAATTGCTGGTTATAAAATTCCAGATACTATTCTTATTAATAAAAATGGTAAACAATCTGCTGCAACTGCTGATGATTTTTTTAATTATCTATATCAAGTTGACGATAAAGGATTTAGCCGTTATGAAAGAGAATTAATGGAAACTCCCGAAGAAGAACAACTTCAAAATGATTTGCTTCGTGCTTATCTTAAATTTACTGGTGGTAATTATAGTAATCTTGTAGACCTTGCGATTGCATCTGAAAAGACTAAGACGCTTCGTCTTAAAGCTGCTGAACAAAGACGTAAAAGTTCTATTAAAATTACTAAGCCTGCCGCAAACAAGAAAATTGGTGATAATATTGCTGATGCTCTTGGTTATGTATAACTTAATTAAAACTGTTGATTATGTACACAATGCGAGTTTTGTCAACGGGTCGTTATGATGATAGAGGTTACTCTAATGAAGAAAGTATTGCTAATCTTCAACTCACTAAACCTGTTGAAATTAATGCGTTTCTGACTTACAACTATGGTATGGACGACGACCGTTTTCCTCTTACCTTTATGACTGAGGGTCAAGGTAGTCGAGGCGTTAAGTCTGTTAAAACTGTTCAGTGGACTTGGAAGACTATGGGTCGTATGAAGTTTACTGATTATGTAACTTATTTTAATACTAATAATACTAAGCCTGGTCTTGGTGGTGCAGAATTTGAAGTTCATTTTGCTACTCATTGGTTTATCGAACAATATGGTTTGATTTGTCCCGATGGTACTTTGCTTCGTATTCAGAAAGATTTAGGCGAAAGCGCTTACGGTTACGCTTACTTGCTTGCTCCTGTTAACGCTTCTCCTACTGCTTTCGTTGACCCGAAGAACTTTGCTAAAGGAACTTATTTGAGCATGTCTGCTCCTACTGTTTCTGAATCTTATTCTAAGGGTAATAGAAGTAATACTATGGGTCCTGGTTCTATGACTTCTCAACTTGAGTTTTTCCGTTATAGTAAAGAGGTTGCCGGTAATATTTCTAATGTTGTTACTGAATATGAGTTCCAGCAAGGTAATGGTGGTGGTACTACTCGTCTTTGGATTTCAGAAGAAATGCGCCAGTTCAACTTGACAATGCGCGTAATGAACGAAGAACGTCTGTGGTTGTCTACTTATAATAGACTTCCCGATGGTACTATTCGTTTGAAAGATAGAGATAATGGTAAACCAATTCCTCGTACTGCCGGTATGTTGGAAATTTGCCGTGAAAGTAACTACGATACTTACGGTGAATATCTTACTCTCAACAAACTTGAAAGAACTGTTGGTGATGTTTTGAATAAAGATACTGATAATGGTACAATGAATATTGTGCTTATGGGAGGTAAAGGATTTATTCAAGACTTCCAATATGCTATCGAGAATGATGCTATGAGTAAAGGTTTCATTACTCCTCTTGGCGAAAAGAAAATTATGGATAATGGTAGCGGTCTTGCTTATGGTAAGTATTTCAATAAATATACTACTGTTGACGGGCATACTATTACTGTTAAACATTGCTCATTCTTCGATAAAGGTACTATTGCCGAAGCTGCAAAACAGAATGGACAAATTCATCCTCGTAGCGGTTTGCCTATTACTTCTCATCAAGCTTGCTTTATTGACTTCTCTTCTTATAAAGGCGAAAATAACGTTCGTATTGTTCGTCAAGAGGGACAAGAATATATTGCTAAGGTTATTGAGGGTATGACACCGATACCTAAAGAATGGGGTGTTTCTACTACTAATCGTGCTTCTACCGAAATTGATATGTCTCGTTATGAGATTAAGGGAAGTATGGGTCTGCAAGTAAATAACACTACGAAGATGTTCTTGCTGAAATGCGTATTGTAATAACTAATTAAACTAAAAAGATTATGCCTACAATTGGAACTGCTGCTGCTGAAAATAAAGAACAGGAAATTAATAAACCTGCCGCTGCTGTTGAAACAGCTAATAACCAAAATGGAGAAACTTCTCAAACTCTTAGAGAAAAAAGAGATGAAGATTTGAATGAACCTTATTTTGAAGATAGATATATTGTTATTGCTTTGGTTTCTTCTTTCTCTCTTTACCGTAAAGCTAACGATAAAGCTCTTGAAGAACGGAATGAATTTATTGGTAGTTCTGTTCGTAGTTCAAGAACTCTTTCTTCTAATAAAGGTGAACTTGAAGCTTATTTTCCTAATCTAATTGGTGTTTCTCCTACTAACGAAAACTTCGTTAGACGTGTTAAGGAATATCTTAATAACATTCAGGTTAAAGTCGATAAACTTGGTAAGAGACTTAATATTAGTTTTCATTATCATCATGTCAAAGACTATTACAGATTTAAAAATGCAGAAGAAGCTATTGATGCCGAATTTGCTGCTGTAAATCGCGGTGATAGTGTCGCTCTTGATAAAGCAATTGAAAATCGAATTATTAAACTTAATGCTCTTGAATCAGAAAAATACAGATACGGTTATCCCGATAATGTAGCTGATTATCTTCTTTATCGTCATTGTTTGTTATATAGTGATGTTGCTAAAGATACAGCAATTATTAATAACAAACCTAATATTAGATTCTATTTTAAAGACGAACAAAAAGAGAAAGAACTTGAAGCTAAGAAACGTCTTGAAATTAACAATGCTAAACGTAACTTTGTTACTATTACAGCTAATGATAAATTGTTTGACGATGTTTATGCTGCGTATTGTATATTTACCAATAGACCGCTCATTTCTTCTCTTGCAGAAGATAAAGTTCTTAAGGAAAATAATCTTGATTACTTTGCAAGTCAAGAACCTGCTCGTTTTAACAAAATGTGTACGGATAGAGATATAAGTCTTAAAGCTATGATTGAAAAACTTATAGCTTATGGTATCCTTATTCGTCATCCACATTCACAGAATATTGTTAGCGGTGCTGGTGATTTTATTGGAGCTAATATGAAAGAAGCTCTTGCTTGGTTTAAGAATCCTGATAACTCTGATATGCGTACAGCTTATGAAAATCAATTAAAACTTGCTTAACATTATGGATATAGTACAAATGCACATCACGTTCAGAGAGTTGGCTCAAAGAATGGGTCTGCATACTGTTCGTGCTATTTTTCCGGAAGATGTTGACATTTGTCTTAATTTTGCTATTGTAACTAAAACAAGAAACATTATTGCTGAAAATGCTCAAAACGTTAATGATTTGATAATTAAAGCTAATGCTGATGTTTCGCAATTAAATGCTTTGCGTAATTTAGCACGAAAGAAAGAAGTTGTTGTATCCCATAAAGGGCGTATAAACGATATTCCTTTTGTTGCTAATATCAGCAATAATGATGTTATGTTTTATACTCGATTTGCAATAGGTTATAGTGGCGAAAATGTTCTTTACGATTGTCGTATTATTGAAGCTGAATATCTTTATAGAACACTTCAAGATTATTGCAATCGTCCTACAAAACAGCATCCTATTTGTGTTGCTGTAAATATTGATGGAGCTAATAAAGTTGAAATATATAATGGTAAATCTTCAATTTCTCCTGATAGGCTTATTTATAATTATATTAAGATGCCGAATAAAGTTAAACTTGATGAAGAACATCCCGAAAATAATATAGATTGTGATATGCCTGATTATCTTATTCAAGAAATAATTGAGATTGCTGTTCAATATTATAAACAAACGTTTGCTCTTCCTAATGATCAAAAACAAAATTAATAAAATTATAAAGCTATGAGAACTTTTCTTTTAGGTTCTAAGTCAGATTTAGGTAATGACCTTACAGCTCTTACTGTTGGTCAATTAGCTTTTTCCGCTTTAGTTAATGGTCAACATACTGTTGATTCTGATGGTACTAAAATTAAGGATAAAGGCTATATCTTTCTTGGAAAAGAAGATGCTAAAGGCGGCGATGTAATTGTTCCTATTTATAAGAACAATTTTAGTTTTACCAAAATGATATATCAACCTGCCAGTGCTTATACAGGTGATTTTACAATTCCTGCTCCTACTGTTGGTGATGACTTGACTGTTGTAGTAGTTAAGAAAGGTGTTCAGTTTAATGAACGTAATAAGTGGACTGCTACTATGCGCGTTAAAGATGGTCAAGATGCTTCTGCTTGTGCTAAAGAATTAACTGAACAACTTAATAATAATCCTGCTTCCGGTGTTAAAGCTGTTGCCGCAGCTGCTAAGATTACTATTACTGCTGTAAATAAAGGAGAAGATTATAAGATTGCTCTTGGCGATGATTTGTTTGGTGTAGTAGTTACAGAAACTCCTGCTGTTACTCCACTTGCAGATGCCAACTATATTAAAGATTTGGCTATGAAAGCTGCCGCCGATGCTGGTATTGAATATACTTATCAAGACCCTGCGAATCTTATTTATCCTGGTTATCCACTTAATCCTCTTGCACAGCCTGATAGTGTTGATGCAGGTTATACCGTATTTACGCTTAAATTTGCTGAGCCACGGGAAATGAAAACTGTTGACCAAAGTATTAATCAGATTGTTCAAATCGCTCTGCCTATGGGTGCTGCCGCAATTGCTAAAGTTGAAACTATACTTAAAGCTATTGCTAAAGGTGAAACTATACTTAAAGCTGTTGCCGGTGTAGCTTAATTGAGTTAATAAACATATCTGTATAATATGGAGAGCCACTATTACTGTATTAGATTACGGTGATAGTGGCTTTCGTCGTTTTGGCTGTAATGGAAGAATTTAAAGTTTTTAATAGTGTAATTGAAAATACTGTTCGTAATACTTCTTATATTACTGTAATTATTTCGAGCGTAGTATTTATTAGTTATACTGTTATTATAAAGTTGATAGACTATTTCAGACATAAAGATGATAAAAAATCTCTTGTCGAAATGGGTCTTGCTGTTAAAGAGGTTAGCAATAATGTTGCAAAACTAAATGCTATTCTTGATAATCTTTTTCAAGATATTACTAAAAAGAATTTAGAAAAAGGTAAAATTATTATTGAACTTGCATTTTTTAATTTTCAATATAAAATTGTTAATCTTTGTCGTAATATTATTATCAATAACAATATTGATATAAATAAAGAATATGTTGTAGCGAGTATTACCAAAACCGTTAATACCGAATTTTATCGGGCATATCATATTCTTTCATTATATGAAATAAAAAACATTCCTCTTAGTAATTTTCTTAAAGAAAATTGGAAAGATGATTGTATTAAAGATGTACTTGCTATTGTTTATAACGGTCAAGAAGATAAACTTCGTATTTCGCAAATTAATAACAATCTTGGTATTAAAATTGATAATTGGATAGTTTATATAAATAATAAATACAGTAAATATGAATGAAGATAAGCGACTTAAACGTATTGAAGATAAACTTCGTAATAACATAAATACTGTTATTTGTAAAAATTTGGATAAAATAAATCTTGGATTTGTTTCTACAAATCTTTTTGGAAGTTCTTATTTTTATGATATTATACGAAGTTGTATTGATTATAATATTCTTCTTACAGATAAAGAAAAAGAAAAAATAGATACGATATTTAATACTTCTGAATATGGACGATACTGTTTTACATAATATGAAAATTCCTATTGATTGGGTTTGTTCTTATAGACAAATCCAATTTTTGCTTATGGAATACGGTATATCTGCTATTGCCGGTTGCGATAATGTTTGTAATAATAAAAATAAAAATATTATTCAACTATGGAATCTATTTAAAAATGCTGTTTATGTATATAATACTAATGATATAGAAAAAGCAAATAGTATATATAATTTTATAGTTGATGGTCTTAAAAGCTATAAAGATATAAATGTCGGTTCATCTAAAATTGTTGTTGAAGATAGTGAAGTTGAAATAATTTGCACCGATGACGGTTATAAATTTGCTGATACTGAAACAAGTTATAGTTTTAAAGCTAATGACGATAGTCAATTAGATATTAAAGATAATGGTCTCGGACAAACTATTTATTTAAATATTGATTCTCAAAAAACTGTTACAATAGGCAGTAAAAAAGAAACTTTTGATATTGGATATAGTTTTGTTCTTGACAACGATGAAGATTATTCTTGGATTAGTTATTCTGATATAAATAATGCTTTATTAATACGAGAAAATAAAGCTAATATACGTACTGCTACTTTTAAATTAGTTCAAGTAGAAAGCGGAAATATACTTACTGGTAAAATAACTCAAGAAGTTAATAGTTACGGTTATCGTTATACTATTACTTACGAACCTCAAAGTATTACACTTCCTGCTGAGGGTGGTTCTGCTTTTTTTACTGTTGATTCATATAAAGAGTTAATTAATAATACAGGAGAAGTTATTGGAGATAAAATACCAGTTAGTTATATTGCAGAATCATCCAGTAAATATTTTAAAGTTGATAGGAATAAAGTAAGTGCTGATGCAAATACCGAAGAAATTCGTTCTGCTGCTATTATAATCAAACGAGAAGAAGTCGGTACTTCGGGAAATAAAAAAATAGAATTATTTCAAGATAGTCTCAATAAGGAAATAAGATATACTCTTAAAACTAATATAGATACTAATACTATTGACACTGATGGAACTAATCCTGTTACTTTAACGGTAGAATCTTATAAAGAAACTTATATAAATGGGGTTTCTAAAGGAGATAGAACTGATGTTTCATATACAGTTATTTCAGATAAAGGACTTCTTAAAAATAATACTTCTGATAAGTCTAAGTGGTATATGCCTGCTAACGATAATACTAATATGCGTAATGATAGTCTTATTGTAAAGCAGTTAGAAAGCAATAAAACTGAAATAATTAATATTAGACAAGACGCTGCCAGAGAAGAATTTGATTATATATTTATTGTTGATCAAGAAAATATTACTTCTCCATCTACTGGTCAAAATATTATTCTTAATGTTCAATCTTATAAACAACATTATATAAATAACAAACCTACAACTAAAACTCCTATTCAATATACGGGTTCAGTTGTTTCAGGTAATGATTTTGTAACTATTCAAGATAGTCTTCCTAATTCTATTACGATAGCTCCTAATGATGGAGAATCTGAAAGAACTGCTAAAATACTTTATACTCAACAAGACGATTCTAATAAAAATATTGAAGTTAAAATTACTCAAACAGGAGCATCTGTTAGATATGAATATCATTTAAGTCTTAATAGAAACGAAGTCAATTTAAATAGAGAAGCTCATAATGAAACTATAACAGTTTCCTCATATAGACAAAAATATACAAATGACTCTCCTGATGGCAGTCCTGAAGATGTTACTTATTATTTGCAACAAATAAGTGGTAATGCTAATGAATCTCAATATGGTGGCGTTAATGCTTCTTCTCAAGGAAATAGTATTTATGTTACTTCTAATTTAAATCTTACCGATCAGCAAGCTTCTATTCAATACGAAGTTATACAAAATGTTAGTTCTGGTAATCCAAACAAAGTTACTCTTACTATAAACAAAGCTGCATCAGAAGTTAGAGACGAATATTCGCTTGAAGTAAGAACAAATAAATTTGATGTTATTGCTTATCCTGCTGATAAAAGACAATATTTTGAAGTAATAAGAGCTGAACGAAGACATATTATTAATGATCAAGTTAATCAAGTTGAAAGCAATTTAACATGGGAACCATCTTCTGATTCTTCTTGGATTCATGTTGGTTCTCAAAATGAAAATTATATTCTTTGTGACGAAAATGTTGATGGTCATACAAGAACTGGACATATTACAATTAGATTGGTGGCTAATACAAATACCACTGTTGACATTACAGTTAATCAAGAACGTGCTACTTTTAGTCAAAGACGTGTTGTTGATCTTGATAATGATTATTTTGAACTAAGTCCGAATAATTATTACGCAGAAACTAACTATAAATTATTATATCAAGAAATTCGTAATAATAGAGTTGTTGAAGAAACTGATGAAAGTGATAGTTATAAAACTAACGGACTGTATTGTTATTCTACTACCGGTTGTGGAAAAAAATGTTCTGAATGGAATTTTGGGCAGAACAGTATTCAAAAAATTATTAGTGTTTCGTATTTAGGTAGTTATGAAGCAGAAGAAAGATTATATGCTAAAGGTTTATATAGAACTACAAATGGATTATATACAACAACAGTAAGCGCTATATTTAATACCTACAATGTAAAAACATTAAATATTGACCGTTACGATATTAATGATAATGCTATTTATGATTTCTTTTATCACGCTTTTCCTAAAGAATATAAATGTATTTATGCCGATTTGATTAAAATATTTATTAATTCTCATGATGATAATTATAAACTTCGTAAAGCGATTTATCATATTAATTTATTTCAATCTCTTATCGCTGCTCATTTTTTCAACGATATAAAAAAGATAAAATTGTTTTTCGATTGTATTATTAATTATTTAAATAGTTATTTTAAAGATAATGATATACATTATGAATATCGTATAAATGGTATAGAAAAAGATGGTCATGTATATCTTGATATTATTCCTTGTCAAAGAAAAACTGATGTTAAGTTAGAACTTAATCCTATAACTGGTCATTTGCATGAGATTGATAATTCAGATAATATTGAAAATATTGAATTTGAAATCGAAGATTCTCATTTAATGCTAACTAAATATGGATATACAAAATAAAGATTTAGGAAAGGCTATCATTACTGTTGCTGAAAATAATGTATATGATAGCAAAAAGACTTATGAACGTCTTACACTTATTAAGTATAACGGACATGTTTATCTTAGTAAGCAAGATGTTCCTGTTAATACACCCCCTACGGGGGAACTTGATGATGGATATTGGCTTGACTATGAAGTTAAAGCTTATAGTTCTATTATTGGTATTACTTTTATTCGTGCTAAAGATAAACCTGCTGCTCCAACAGGTGGTTCTTATTCAAATCCGCACCCCATAGAGGGTAATTGGAAACCTGCTCCTTATAATGGCGATGATAATCTTTGGTATTCAGTTCGTCGTTTTAATGAAAATGTAGATATTCAAGATAAAGAATGGAGTGAACCTACATTAGGAAGTTATGATATTGATTCTCTTGTAGAAATACTTGAAGATAGAATTGGTGTTATAATCGAATAAAAAATCGTTTTTTTTTTATAGTTTAAATAATTAAAAACATTATGGAGGATTTATCTAAAATTGTTGAGACTTTGGCTGCTAATAATCAGAAACTTAGAGTAGCTGTTACTAAAACAAGTGCACAAGGCGAAGAAGCTCAGAAAACTACTCCTAATATGATGAGTTTTAGTAATAATGAAAATAGTATTTGGTTTAATGGTAAATTATATGGTGCTTTATTTTTATATCAAGTTGATGGTTTAACTAATGAAAGCACAAACGAAGAAATTATAAAAGTTATAGGTGCTGCTACTGAAGAACGTTTTAAGCACATTCATTCATTTATTCTAAATGGTGGATTGATTATTGCAAATGATGAATGGGATATGTGCTATTGTATTGCTAATTCTGATGATACCGCAAAAAATATTAGAATTAAATGGTTATCTTATAAAACTTCTTTATTATATAGAAGTATTATTTTTACATTAAAAAATAATAGTTGGAGTTGTAATGTTATTAAAAGAGAATTAACTGATGGCTTAACTGCTGATATATATAAGTCTGCTCTTGGAACTTCTATTCAGATGCCTAATACTGTTGGCGGTATTGCTGCCGGTACTACTGTTGCAACTCTAAACGGTAAGAAGCAAAACGAAATTATTGATATGCTTTTGTTTCCCGAACAGCAACCGCAAGTTGTTGCTCCATCTGCAACTATTCTTCTTAGTAGCGGTTTTGTCAATAATGAAATAATGGAAGTAGGAATGGCTGCTCCTGTTGCCGGTACTAACATTAAAACAGCGTTCAATCAAGGTTATGGACGTGTTGCTGGTCAACCTGATAAAAAACGTGCTGGTGCTTTAAATAGCGAAGCAAGTTTTATTTATTACGGTGGACAAGAAAGCAATAAGACTTTACCTACTAAAGTTGTTTTAGGAACTATGCAGTATAATTATCATGCTGCGTATGCTCAAGGTGAACAACTTGTAACTTCATGGGGAAATAAAGCTTCTGTTCAACCTAACCCATTGCCTGCGGGTACTGTTAATTCTGGCGCTGTTTATATTTATGGTACTTATCCTTATTTTGCTAATGGTGCTGATGCTTCAACAAGCAATGGTGAAGGAAGTATGCCGGCTGCTCCAAGTCCTAATAATAAACTTAAATTGTATAAGTGGACTGATACTCTAATTGGTGCTAAGTTTGCTTCTGAAGCATCAAGTGGTACTCGTCTTGAATTTAAGTTCCCGTCTACTAAAAATGTAACTAAAGTAGAATTTTATAATACTGTTTCCGGTAAATGGGAAGTATTTGCTTCTGCTAATTATGTTATTTCTGATGCTGGAAATATTGCTGTTCAAAGTGTTAATGTTGCTTATAAGAAACTTACTACTCAAGGAGCTTTATCGGGTGCTTTACAGTTAAGATTTACTGTTGCTAATGTTAGTCGTTCTGAAAATGATGAACCTGATACTTACAATGGCGAACCTATTACTGATGAAGTATTTAGAATGTTAGCTGCTAATAGCACTACTCTTCCTTTTGTTGAAGAATCTATTGCTATGCTTGCTGCTGCTGAACAAAGAAGTCGTCCTGCCGGTGTTGCACAATTCGCAGTTAACTTTGAACCTGGTGGTCAAGCTCCTCTTGATGCTCGTACAGTAGTTGGAACAAAAGCTGACTTGATTAATGCTGCTACTTATGCCGCTAAAAACTACTATCAAGGAATGCTTGTTATTGTAAAAGATACTCAAGAAGTTTATGTTCTTAAAGATGTAGCTAAAATTACTTCTTCTGATTATAGCGGTTGGAAACGTGTTGACGGCGGTGGTGTTACTCAAACTGTTGTTGAAAACGTTTTGACAAGTACGAGTACAACTCATGCTCTATCTGCTGCACAAGGTAAAGTTCTTAACGACGGTAAACTTAATAAGTCCGATGTTGTTAATAATCTTACTACTACTGATACAACTAAAGCTCTTAGTGCCGCACAAGGTAAAGCTTTAAACGATAGAATTGCTTCTGTAGGAAATGTTTATAAATATAAAGGAACTAAAGCTAATATCAGCGAAGTTATTGCTATTACTAATGCTTTCGTTGGTGATGTTTATAATGTAGAAGCTGAATTTTCAGTTGGTGGTAAAAAATATCCTGCTGGTACTAATGTCGCTTGTATTAAGAATACTTCTGTTGATGAACATACCGAAGCTAACTGGGACCCTCTTGGCGGCACTGTTGATTTATCTACTTATGCTACTAAGGCTGAAATGAATAATGGTCTTAATGATAAGATTAATACATCTGCAATCAAGAATGATTTAACTACTGGTGGTGCTACTAATGTTTTGTCTGCCGAACAAGGTAAGATATTAAAACAACTTATTGACCAAGCTACTGCTGATGGCGGTATTACTATTGAATAATAAGAATATGAATAAAAGCGATAATAGTTGAATAAATCATTATCGCTTTACTAATTACAATCAATTATATGAATATGAATGACGAACTAATTGATGAACGTGCTGCTTCTCCTGTTGGACAACCGTTTAGAGTTTGTGCATCTAAAACAGAAGCTGAGGCACTCGAAGCTACTAAAACTAATCCTAATGTTCTTTATTTTTCTTCTGATACTAATACTATCATATTTAATGGTACTATGCGAACTAATCCTACTCCGGATTTAAGTTTCGTATTGAAGAAAACTGATATTATAGACAATACTTCTACTAACGATAATACAAAAGTTTTATCAGCTAAACAAGGTAAGCTTCTTAACGATACCAAGTTAAATAAAACTGATGTTATTAACAATTTAACTAATGATGATACTACTAAACCATTAGCAGCTTTACAAGGAAAAGTTCTTGATAATAAGAAAATTGATAAGTCTGCAATAGAAAATACGGTTAATAGTACAGACATTAATAAGGTTCTTTCTGCCGCAATGGGAAAGTATCTTAATGATAATAAAATTGCTAAGTCTGAAATAGTGGATGATACAAGCACGGATGATGCTACCAAACCTCTTTCTGCAAGACAAGGAAAATTTCTAAGCGATGAAATTACTAATGTAGAAGATAGCGTTCAAGACATATATGCAGAAATTCCTACTAAGACTTCTCAACTTACTAATGATAGCAATTATGTTACAACTAATAATGTTTTAACTAAAACTAATACTACTGAATATAATCCTGTTGGAGAATATCATCCTGCTACTAAAAAATATGTTGACGGTAAACATACTATATTTACTATTACTGAAGAAGCTCATCGACAACTAATTTCAAATCAATTTATTAAAGGTGAAGAAGCTGAAACTAAAATAAATCTTATTTTCCAAAACGTTGAAGCTTTTAAAGCTATTGTAACGCATTTATTAAAAGATAATATTTTATTCTTTAAAATTACAGAAAAAGAAATAATTAAAGCAAGTACAGCTCATGTTTATTCCAATCCTGATAATGGTTCTTATGAACTTTCGTTTATTTATATTTATACTTCTATTGCTGATGCTGATAATGTTTTTATAATTACAAAAAGAATTTTTATTGCTATTAATTCAACAAAATCAAACTTTTTTATAGTTCAAGATTTAGTTCAGTCTGATAATATTAATACTCTTACTAAGAAAACTAAATCTGAATATGGCTCTATCAATCCTAAGAACGATAATACAATGTATGCTGTAACTGAATAATTATGATAATAAAAAATAATTGCGTTAATTTTGATAATAATATTATCGAAATTAATATACTTATTAATGTTTAAAATATAATATGGATAAAATAGATAATTTAGATATAAATGCTTTATCTAATAACGATAAAGGACTTTATCTTAAAGATATAAAAACTAAAGGTGTTTATATTAAAGACGAACTTATTGCAAGTACCGATTTTGATTGGATGAAATTATTCCCATCTCTAACTAATAATTTAGTTGATAAAGGCTTACGTGATGTTAATGGTTGTGCTATTCTCAATTTTAGTTCTTTACGTATAAATTTGAGACGTAATGGAATTAGTAATTTGTTTTTTGAACCTAATACTCTTGATTGGTTTACTGTTCCAAAAATAAAAAGTAATTTTAGTTTGCATAGAGATGGAGGTAAAAGATTAAGATATATTCGAATTATATTTGCTTCTTATGCCGATACATCTTTAAATTTACTTTCTATTAAAAATGGAATACATTTTGCTGCCGGTAGTGATGCTAAAATTATTGATGTTACTGTTAATGGTCCAGATTTAGCTGATTATAAAGGATTTAATGTAGTTGTTTTATTGTTTGACGATAAACCTTAAAATTATGAATAAAGAAGAAAATAAAATAGCCGCTTTCTCTGTTGGGGGGGGGCTTAAAATAGGAAACATTGATTCAAATGGTGTTTATGTTGGAGATAAATTAGTTGCTGGAAATTACTTTGATTTTAGTCAATTGTGGAGTAATCTTGTTTATATTCCGGACGATAAAACAGATTCTTATAATGCTGTTCTTATTGTTAATCTAAGCACAGATACTATAACGTTTAGTAGAAATGGACAAAAAACTTATGTTGACCCAAAAAGTATAGATTGGTTTGAAGCAGGTGTTCTACCTGGAAATGTAGTCGGACAGTCTATTATAAATGGTAATAGAAATGTTAATGCAATTATATTTACAGTTACAATAGGAGATAAAATCGAAATTATAACAAAACGTAATATAAGTGCTGGTGAAACCATAACATCTTACGGTCAAGTTAACGTTTCACCTTTTGGAAGAACTGTAATAGTATTTGATGCTTAATAAATAAAAATTATTTTCATTGAAAATAGTTTTGCTGTTTAAAAATAATAAATATATTTGCTAAACAAAATCAAACTATTGCTAATGCTGATAAACTTAATAATTAAATTATTAACAGTGGTTATTTATTCGTTTTCGTTTTAGCATAAGTTTTATTAGCTAAAGCAATAGTTTGATTTATTTATTGTCTAACTAAAATTTATAACAATTATGGAACTAAAAAAGTTTTGGAAGTATTTGGCAATAGGAATGGTTATTGCCGTGGTATTTGGTATTACTCTTAATGTTGGTTGGGAAACTGTTTTTATTAATCTTGTTTTAGGCTTCGGTACTGCTATTGGTAAAGGTATGCGTAAAGATTATGAAATGAAATATGCTTTTCTTAATTATACTATTCCAATGTTAATTGCCGGTATTATTACTGCTGTTTGTATATCTTTATCTATTGCTTAATATGAATTATTTAGATACTATTATTAATCAAATTCTTAGTAATTTTGATTTTGCATATATGCTTATTGTTAATGTATTATGTTTTATTCTTATTAAAATTCATGATTATCTTAATGGAGATGATTGTAAAGTTCCAACATGGAATAAAAGATTATACTTAGTAATAAGCATTGTTGTTATTGGAGCTATTTATCAAGATGCAGGTGAAATCAAAACTACTGTTCTTGTTAATAGTGCTATTCTTGCTCCAGTATTTTGGAGTTGGATTGCTGCTCCGATATTGCATAAATTTGGTATTACATATAAACAGGCAGATGATGCTTTAAAATAGACTGTTTAACATCCCCCGTAGAGGATGAGACAATGATATGAATCTTTCTCATTCCTTTACGGGGGGTCTTAATTTCTGAAACAATGATAATCGTCAAAAACAAAATAATTCCATTCGGTAGTTATACTACTATTAACTTATTTGGTGTTCTATTTACTAAATCTGATTATCTTAGTCCTACGACTATTAATCATGAACGTATTCATACAAAACAGATGCTTGAAATGCTTATTGTATTTTATTATCTTTGGTATTGCATTGAATATGTTATTGTTCGTTTTTGTCATAAGAAACAAAATGCTGCATATCATGATATAAGCTTTGAAGAAGAAGCTCATAATAATGATGATAATCTTCATTATCTTGATAATAGAAAGCATTTTGCATGGTGGAAATATGTTCGTTTGCGGTCTGCCGAATAGCAAAACGACACTGTTACACGCACGTAGATGCGGTTTGCTTCGCGCCTATTCGATTTAGATATACGAAATGATTAATCTATCGAGATAGACACAAAATGGCTTGACGAGCCTTAAAATGCGTCACAGTAAATCACAATCAATAACGCTCTAATTAATGATATTATGGACAATATTAAAATTTCTAAATTCGTTGATGGACTTAACCTTGACAAAAATAGAAAGAAGTTGCTGATAACATTTATCGAAGAACTAATTAAAGAAAGTACAGAATCTGATTATAAACTTCCTTTAGCTTCTGCTAATACTCGTGGTGGTATTAAAAGTGGTTATCAACAAAATGGTAAAAATTATCCTGTTCAAATTAATGCTCAAGAACAAGCTTATGTTTCTGTTCCCTGGACTGATAATAATACTACTTATGCTGCTGCAACTACTTCTGTTTTAGGTTTAGTTAAGAAAGGTGCTGCTGTTGCTCCTGCTGCTACTGGAGCTGATGCTGCTGCATTAGTTACTAAAATAAATGAACTTTTGACAAGTCTTAAAAACGCTGGTATAATCGCTTAAATCAATAATGATTATGAAAAAGATAATTGAAATACTGCAAGCTATATACGAAGAATTAAAGTTACAAACTAAAATATTAAGAGGAGAAGAAGATGTATGATAGTTGGTAATCCTATTATTATGATTCTTAAAGCTATACTTAATTGGTTTCGTCTTAGACGCGATTATATAGCTAATGCTGTTGATAAAATTCCTCCGGAAATTAAAGATGCTCTTGTCGCTTGGTATAGTCCTGTTAAACAAAAGTTGAGTAATTACGATGTTATTGAAAGTTATATTATTGATTTTACTACATTTAATAATAGAGATGATGCTATTATAAATAACAATAAATTTGTTTTTACTGGTAATGTTGTAGTTGGCATTAATTACGAACGTATTCAAGTTGAAAAATATAATTCATATAAAATACTTATTAAAGGACTTACAGGTAGTATTTGTTATTATTATCGTAATGCTGATGGTGTAGAAAACTATATTATATTTAATAAAGATGGTGTTTATGATATACCTGTTTCTTATAAGCAAGGAACTGAAGGTATTATTATGGGTTATACGTGTAATTCTACTACTGAATGTACTGTTACTCAACTTCCTACTTCTATTCTAAAAGATTTTAGCGGTAATAAACATGATGCTTATCTTTATGGTTTTAAAGGTAAATTGAATAGTGGTGTTGGTATTTATGCTCAAGACTTTACAAAATGGATTTTTGGTTCTACTATTAATAACGATATAAGTACAAAATCTTATAACAAATTTCATATAGTTAAAAAGAAAGCCGATAATTGGTTTGGTTTTACTATTGGCGTTCCAAAAAATAATTATTATAATCAAACTTATAAACTTAAATTTAGTATTAATAAGAAAATAGATGATATTAAATTTAGTGTTGTTTCTACTGATGGTAATTTAATTGCTACTCAATGTTTTTCGGCTATTATAAATAATGGTTCTGTTGTAGATGTTCCTATTATAAGTGAAGAAATATTTAACAATCAAAAAGAACCAAATATTTATTATGATTTTGGTACTAATAAAGATATTGAAATTGACGTAGAATTAATTCCTGATTATCCTAATCAGCTTTGTTATGATGGTAAATCTTATGCAGTTGCTTATGGGCTTCCTATTCTAACTGATTATACTATTATTGCTGATAGAATTTGGTTTGCTGAAAAAGTTGATAATGGTGTATTTATGTCTAAAGCGTTAGAGCAAAATGGTGCTTTTATTTTAGAATATAAACAAGGAGATAAATGGAATACATATTCATATTATTCAGCAACTAATATAAATATAGATAAAGATAATTCTATTGTTTATCAAACTAAAAATAAATATAACGAACAAACTATATATCCTGGTGATAAACAAGATACTGATACTTTATTTATAGGAACTATTAGGAAAGATAATTTAAGAAGTTTTATTGGTTGTCATGGAGATATTTTGTTATTTAATCGTACTCTTACTGACGATGAATTATCTGTTATAAAAGAAGTTGTTTTTGGTATTAGTAATATTAAAGATGCACTTTTGACTGTTGATAAGAAATATATTAAACTTAATGATAACAATTATATTAAACTTAATAAATAAAGTTATGGAAGGAATATTAATATCTGAATTAAAAGAAAAAAAATAATTGATGGAAGTGAAATAATACCTGTTGAAAGCAAAAATCAAAATTATAATATTAATGTTAATAATCTAAAGAATTTTATTAATGATATAGAAATCACAGATTACAATTTATTGTTTGACACTTACGAAAATAAAGTTTGGCAAAATGGTGTAATTGTACATGATGGTTTACTACAAAGAAATTGTACATCTATTGTTCCTCTTGATAGAAATAATAATATTTATACAAATACAAGTGGAAATGCTGACGTTATTTTCTTTGATAAAGACGGTAAATACATTTCTACCCTTAATTTTTATAATACCAATCCGGTTCTTAAAGAAAATTTTCCTGAAAACGCCGAATTAGTAGCATTTTCATATTTTAGAGATAGCGTAATGACTGATAAATTCTTTGCTTCTGCTAAGAATAATTATAATTTGAAACTATGCCAGTCTACTATTCTTAAAAAGAAAGGAACTCGACCTGTTGTCAATATTAATCTTAATGATAGCGAGGAAGAGATTTTTCTTAAATTAGCTTCTGCTTATATTACTCAGGATTGTGATGTTTATTTTGAAACTGGAGAATATCGTTTTAATAAAATATTTGAATTAATGAATACTAAATATGATTTTAGAACTGCTATCGAATTACCTATTGGTGGTAATTGTAGATATTTCTTTAATCATTCTACTCTTATTTCTGAATGTGATAGTGCTTCTGAAATAGTATATACTAACCAATCTTTATTCGGGACTCAAAGAGTTGGCTTTAATTCTAACTACGAGTTACATGATGGACATCTTATTCAATATGATAATATTTATGCTATTCACGATGAAGGTTCAAGTGCAAATTGTTATTATAAACATGTATATGATAATCTTATTGTAGAATATAAAAAAGGAAAACATGTTCAATATTTGTCCAAACCTTTAGGTTGCGGTAGTAATTTTAATGCTGATATAATTATTCAGAATTGTATTTTTAAAACAGATAATCAAGAAGTAGCTGACGTTAGTTGGCATTTTAATGGTAATGCCGATTATAAATTTACTATTATAAATAATTATTTTAGCCATCACTTTTCTTTAGATTCTAATATTACTTTTGGAGAAATATTATTCATAAATAATAGTTATAAAAATGATAACGTATTTGCTAATGCTAATGTTATACAATTTAATAATATAAAAAGACAATAATTATGATAAACAAAAATGATTTTATAGGCATATTTATATATGCTTTTGCAACTGTATTTCTCGGATACAAGTTCGCATTCTTGATATTGTTCATAAAAGAAAATAGTGATAGATGTTGTTATTATAATGGTAAATGGAATATTAAAGATTTGATTCTTTATTCTGTTTGTATTATAATTGGAGCACTTCTTGTTCATTATCTTAGTTAGACTTGCCGCTTATTTCTCTATCGTTAATTCGGTAGTAGAAATAAGCGGTTTCTTTTTGTCTTGTTTGAAATATCCAAAAACTTTATTCTCATAGTCTTTGTTTATATAGTTGTAATTGCAATTACAGAGATATAAATTTTATTATTAATCTTATTAAACTTAACTATTATGATGTTAGTTGATAAAGAAACTGGAAAAGGTTATGTTGAAATGGAAAAAGTTCATCATGACAAAAAGGAATATGCTTCTAAAGGTGTTGCAGGTACTGCTCTTGGACTTGGTATTGCCGGTACTGCTTTGGCATTGTTTAACAACGGTTTTGGTGGCAATTTGTTTGGCTGTCGCGGAGCTGCTGCTGATGGTGCAGTAGCTGCTGCAAGTATTGCTAATGAACGTTATCTTGAACGTAAACAACGCGCCGACCATGTACAATTTGTTAATGATATGTGACGTACAAGCTATAATCAGCAAAATCAACGTTTTGAAGATAGACAAACTATCAATCAAGAAATGTTTGGAATTTATTCAGCCATGAGAAATGGTTTTGATATTATTAATGCTACTGCTAATAAGAATGCTTTTGATTTGTATAAGTATTCTCGCGATAATAAAGACGAACTTGCTGGTCAGATAGGTGAACTTAAAACAGAAGTTGCTGTTCTTAAAGCTACTCGTCCTTATCAAGATGCTTTGATTCAATGCGATATTCGTCGTGTTGCAGAGAATGCTGATTTTAATTTATGGCGTAGAACTTGTCGTATGATTAGTGGAGAAGTTGTTCTTCCTAATACTCCTACTGTTACAGGTTATGCAAGTTATAATCCTTGTGGTTGTAACAGACCTGTAACAGAAACTCCTGCTGCATAAATAATCTTATTCATAATGGCGGAGATGAAATACTCTTCGCCATTTAATTTTTAATTCTTTATATTATGTACGTTCCTCAATATAATTTTAATCTTGGTTATGACCCACTTCTTGCTAAAGATACTCTTCCAAATGATTACATGTCTCAAATAGATAGTCAAATACAACAGCTTAATGATTACAAAGCCAAACTTCAAAATCAAATAAATAATCCTAATTATAATACTAATAATCAAACACATATACAAGAACATAATCTTTGGGACGAGATAGATAAAGAAGTTAATTCTCTTAATGCTGACCAAAAAGCTATGCTTGCAGAAGATGATGTTTATAACAGTCTTTCTGCTGAACTTCAATTTATGGTTCAAGAAGAACTTGTTAATTCTGTAAGAGATAAAATAGCTAATTCTCCTCGTGGTAAAGAATTGCTTGAAAAGCAACTTAATAACATTCGTGCTAAGAAAGATATTATTGTTGAAAAGACTAATAAAGAATTAGAATTATTTAAAAAGTTTCAAATAGCTGCTCAAGCTAATCCTAAACTTACTTATGTTGAATTTTGTAAAACAATTAATAACGAATAAAATATGGTACAAAGAAAAGTAATAATCGAAAAACTTAAAGAGATTGTTGATAATAAAATTACTATTATTGCAGATAGCAATCCTCTTATGTTTATATTTCGTCCTTTTATAGATAAAGCTGCTAACAAATATATTTGCAAAGCGGATAAATTTCTTAAAATGATTGAAGAAGAAGATGGCAATGTCGATATAGAAAATCTTCTTGGTAAAGTTACCGATAATCTTATCGTTTCCGGTGTTAAAGAATATAGCGGTATGAGTATTGGTAATGGTAAAATAGCAATAGGTATTCCTGGAACGGACAAAAGTATAGTTTTAGAAGCTAATGATATTGAAACGTTTAAACAAAGTCTCGTTAAATAGTACATTTTTTTGATTTAGTTCTTAATATAAATGGCGATAATCTGTTTGTGAAAATAGGTTATCGCCATTCTTTTTATAATGGTCGTATTGATAATATAATATATTTGTCTTATTACTAATATTAATACTATTATTCTTATGGCTACACTTAATCAATTAATTAGTGAAATTGCTCATGCTGCTGGTTCTCCGAATACGTTAGCTGTTCGCAGAAACATTCGTCAAGCAATTATTCATACACGTAATGAATTAATTCGTAGAAGTTATGAAGCTCATGGCTATGTTGATAAAGGTCTTGAACAACGTTTTAGACTTGAACTTGTTGATGTTCCTGATGGTGATTTGTACAAATCAGAGGGATTAAATCTTCCTTTTATTAAGAGAACTAAACATAAAGTTCCTCGTCCTATTCGTCTTATTAATAATACTCCTTTTCAATCTGTTTCTACCGTTGGAGTTTATAATCTTCCAGTTCCTTTTGTCCGTGAATATGCTGCTCAATTTTATAATCATTTGATCGGTCTTTGTCGTGTTCTTCGTTATGATTATATAAATGATTATATTTATATATTTACTAATTCTGATACAATACAAGCTAATATTAATTTTATTGTTGTCAAATCTCCTTTTGAATATCCTCATTTAATTAAAACTGAAACTGTTGAATCTGCCGGAAGTTTTTCTGATACAGATTATGATGATAGCGAAGAATTAGATGATAATGAATTTCTTCTTCCGGAAGATATGATTGGTAATATTAAGGATATTATTTTTAAACGTAATTTGCTTAATGTTGCTCGTGAAACAAATGAAACTCCTGTTGAAAATATTGTTAGATAAGTTATGATTGCGGATATTGATATTAAACATTATTATGCTAAATTTATAGAACAATCTAAATCTGAATATGAAGATAATAAAAAAGAATATGATGATTTAGTTAGTATTAAAGGAAAACTTTATAGAAGTCTTAATGATAAAATTGATATTATTAATAATTTCTTTGAATTAGAATTATCTTCTCTTGATAATGATAAAGAAATATTAGTGGTAGATTATGATGCTATTCGCAATAAAGTTAAAACTTCTGGTTTTATTCAATCTGATTCTTCCCATAAAGTTACTATTCTTAATTTTATTCGTTATGTTCAGACTATTAAATTAATATACGGTAAACAAAAGCAACTTGAAATTGCTAAGATTCGTAAAACTATTAATATTGCTGATTATAAAAAACTTGTTTATAAGTTTTATAATTACGGTGTTGCTAAATGTATTCTTGAGGGAAATGGATATAAATTTGCTGGCGGTTTAGGAACTATTGTTTGTAATCGTTGGAAAGTTCTTTCCGATAAAAAAGTTATTGATTTTCATGCTACAAACAAAAAGAAAAAAGAAATTATTGCTGCTGGTTTAAAACCTTATGATAAAGAAGAAGCTGAAATATATAAACTTCGTGGAATGAAATATGATGGAGTTGATTATAAAGTATTCAAAAGTAATGATTACTATTATGAATTTAAACTTATAGATAATAATCGTTATCATTCTGTTAATGTTAAATTTGTTCGTAAAGATAGATTTCCTAAAGATTTTAGTGGTAAAAGCCATGAAGAAATAGCTAAAGCTTGTAATTCTGTTGATGATATTTATAAACTTAAAGCTGATATTAGATGTAAACTTATGATACTTCTTCATTATGAACCTATGTCTTATCTTAATTTTGTAAGAAATGCAGAACAAAATGAACATAACGTTGGAGCACATAATAGCAAAAATCGACAACGATTTCAATCCTGATAATAGCGATTGGATTGCTCGTGTTCCTGCATGGTGTGTTGATGCTATGTCTCAACTTAAAGTTCTTAGAACTGAATATAAAACTCGAAAGCTAAACGTAGAAAATCGTATAGCTCACAGCCCTTGTCCTATTACTAATAGCAAGGGTTTTGCTGTTTATGACCGTAATGGTTGTGAAATTAAAAGTCTTAATTATAATAAGAAATATAATCAATGTTGTAGTTCCTCTACGGGGGGTCGGGACGGTATGGATAATGAAATGTTAAGTCCGTCTGATACTATTTATATTACTGATACAGGCGTTGATAGAACTCATTATCGAGCTGTTGCTGAACATGTAAATACAGACGATTTTAATAAACGTCATACTGTTGCTGACCAATTCATATCCCCCGTAGAGGATAGAAGAAATTATGTTATTATTGATAATAATACTATTGAATTAAATTTTGATACTGAGTTTATTACTATTCGTAATCTCGAAATAGCTACCGAACATAGTAATTATTTTAATGGAGAAATACCGGTAGTTCCTAATAATGGACTTCTTATTGAAGCTCTTGCTTATTATTGTATGTATAAGATGTTAACTCGTGGTATGAAACATCCTGTATTTAATCTTGCTGCTTCTCAATACGGAACTAATCCTTATTATATGTGGATGCAATTAAAAGATAAAGCTAAGGCTTCTGTTATTGCAGATAATCAAGGAATTAATGGTTATGATGGAGATGCTTGGAGAAAATATTTTTATAATTATACATTTCCTAAATAATTATTATTATGAAAATAAGTCAAAAACTTAATTTTGATAGTCCTTATGAAAATCTTAATGAAGGAGATTTAGTTCATGCTGGAAATATAATGATTGATAAAGATACAGAAACCATTTGTAATGAGTTAGGGCTTATAGATTATTATCTTCATGGTGTTAATGCTAAAATAGTTGGTCATATTGAATGTAATGAAGAATTTATAGTTTTCTTTGATAATAATGATATTTATCGTATTAATGTTAAAAAAGCAATAGGCAATAACAATCCTGTTAAAGTTAATATTAATTGGCATTGGTGTGGTGGAGAAGTTTTTGGTACTTATACATATAATGTTAATAATGAACTTATACTTTGTATTAGCGAACTTAATCCTACTACCGATTGTCCTCTTAAAAGTATTAATCTTGATAAAGATGTAGACTTAAAAAACTATACTGTCGATAATGATGAATTATATACTGAATTAGCAACAGCTCCTATTTGCAATTTTGGTAATGTTAGACTTGTTAACGGCAATCGTATTAAAAAAGGTACTTATGTATTTTTTATACGTTATTGGATTGATGATTATTATAATACAATTTGGTTTCCTATTGGTTATCCTATTCAATTAACTGATTTAGAAGCTCTTACTACTCCTAAAACTGTATTTAATTATAATGCTGGTGAAGATAAAGGTAGCGGTAAAATTCAAGATTATTATTCGGAAGATGATGATTATACAAATACGAATATGCTTATTACAGTTCGTATGTTTGCTGATACTAAACAAAATTATACTAAATATCAACTTGCTGCAATAGTTAATGGTAATGCTTCTACAGAAGCTGTTGTTTGGAATAAAAAAACTATTGGTACTGCCGTTGAATTTACAATAGATAATAATTTTGAAACAATGTCTATTGATGAATTGACTAATGAACCTTTTAATTTTTATAATGTTAAAACTCTTGATAATTACAGAAATAGAGTATATCTTGCTAATTATAAACTTGATAATAAAAATAAACCTTTTCTTAATGAAACAGATTATGGTCAATTATTAGCAAAAATGAATAATGTGGTTATAACTGCCGTTGATAGAGAAAAAGGTAGTTATCCCGAAGTTACAGAAGCTATTGATTTTTTCAAACCTAAACCTGGTCGTAGAGGAGTTTATTGTTTCTTTGTTCATTATGTTTATTCTAATGGAACTTATACAGATGGCGTACCTATTCTTACTGCAAATAATGGAACTCCTACCGTAGATGGTACTAAATTAACTTGTACAATTTTTGGCGATAGTAAACATAGATTTTGTCGTTGTGTTTGTCCTGCTGATAAAATTGCACTTGGTGGAATTGTATTTGAGCATATCCCTATGATTGAGGGTTTTGTAGGTTATTTTATTAGTTATGCTGAACCTGAATATGTTGAAATAGGTAGTGGATTTATTACACGTAGTGATAGATATTTATATCAAGTTAAAGGTCAAGATGTTGGAGATTCTGATTGTAGATTTAATTATCCGGAATTTAGTATTGTAGGTGGTAAAACTGATGCTAAAAAAATAAACGAAGTTTGTTATTTTGAATATACCGATGATGGTAATCTTAATACTCGTTTGCATTCTCCTACTCCTGCTGATGCAGGTAAAAATATTATTTCTACTAATATAGTTCCACCAAATAGTTATGATAATATTGGCAGAGAAGGTACTCTTAAAATTACATTGGATAGTGGTTTTAATGCTCATAAAGGAACTACTTTATGTGATATTTATAATGACAATTATTCTGAACTTTATTTAGATGCTGATAAAAATCTTATTTCTCTTGGATATATAGAATATGTAAAAGAATATAATCCTGATACTAATTATACTTATGGAAAATCAAGAGTTACTGTTAACGGAACAGAAGTTTCTGTAAATTATGCGTGGAATTATTATTGGAATGTTAGTACAATATTTACTTTTCATCCTAATGGTATAATTTTTAGCGATGTTGATTGGAATCCTTATGATGCTACTACAGGAGATAAATTTTATGGAAGTGGAGAAACTGTTAGTAATAAACCTTTGATATATTCTTATACTTTTGTTCATGAAAGTCATTATTTTCTTATGGGTAAGAAGTTAAATATATCTCCTCGAACAGTTTATTATAATTATACTAATGACGGTAATAATAAACAAGGTTCTAATCTTATTATAGACCCGTCTCGTGTAAATGATTTGTATAACCTTACATCTAATTATTATTCATTTTATCGTCGTGTTATTGTTAATTATAATAAAACCAATGAACTTTATAAACGAGAACAATATTCTAAAACTGTTTATCGTACTAATGTTATTGGCGATGAAAGTGTAGTTAATGCTTGGAAACATATTTCTCCTGAAAGTTATAAAATTATAAATGAAAATAAAGGCGATATTACTAATATAGTTGCTGCTGGTACTTATTTACTTGTTCATACAGAAAAAAGTTTGTTTGCTTTTGATATTAATAATGAACTTAAAACAAATGAGCAAACAGTGCAAATGCTAATGCCTGATGTATTTGAAGTTGATTATAAAGAAGTTTTTACTACTAAATTTGGTATTTGTGGTTTTCAAGATTTTATTTCTTATATAAATGGAGATTTTGGATATATATTTTACGATAGTAATGCTCATAAATTTTATAAATTTGATGCAGGTAGTGTTGATGAAATAAATAATAATATAACTAAATTTATCGAAAGTTATAATGCTGATAGAATTTATATTGGTTATGATTCTGCTAATGCTCGACTTTTATTTAATTTCATGAAGAAGATTAGTAATGATGATTGGAAATCATGTATTATAAGTTATAGTCTTTATAATAACGATTGGTTAAGCGCTCATAGTTATACATCTAATTATAAATTTGTTAGTCTTAAAGATAATTTTTATATTATAGATTATAATAATAATTATTATCGTATTAAACAATTTAGCAATACTGTTTATAATGAATATGAAGAAAATGTGTTGAACGAATTTATTAATAATGAAATTATCAATGATAAGTTATGTTCTTATATAGATGTTTATTTTAATCCTACTAATATTAATAATATTAAAATACTTAATTTTATAACTTATGTGCTAAATAAAGAAAAAGATGATTACTTTGATGTTCTTGGTTGTTATATTTATACCAATTGTTGTTATTCAGATTATTGTAATCTTATAGAAGAGCGTAATAATGTTGCTGAATATAAAAAACCAGTTTATGAATTTGGTCGTTGGAACTATAATTGGTTTTATAATAAACTTAAAAGTTATAAAGAACAAGAAATATTTGGACGTATTACTGGCAAATATAATACTGAACTTGAATTTAATAAAACTGCTGTTGATGCCAAACTTATGATAGGTAAATATGCTATTGTTCGTTTCGTTTTTAGAAATACTAATAAGAAAGTTTTAATTAAAGATATACAAGCATACTTTAATAAATAGATATGAAAAGAGAATATTATAATAGAGATAAGGCTTTTATAGGTGCAGCTATTGGTGCTGTTGGTGGAATTATTGGTGGCATATTTGGCAATAAAAAGAAAAAGAAACAAGCTGCTGCTCAAGCTGAAGCGGAAAGAATAAATGCTCTTAATCAACAAAATGCTATTGATACTCAATATCGAAATCAACAAGCTGCTATTGATGCTCAGTATGAACAAAATGTTTTAAATGTTAGAGCACAAGAAGAACTTAATCGTCAGCAAAATGAACTTGCTGCTAAGAAGACTGGTATCGAAAACGCTGCCGGTCTTACTGCTTTATATGCTAATCAATCAGAACTCAATAAAGAATTTCGTAATCGTTTTATGAAATGTGGTGGTAAACGTAAAGTTCGCAAATGTGGTGGAAGAACTAAAGCAGCTTGCGGTACTAAAGTTTCAAGTAAAGGCAGAACTAAAGCTGGTCTTGGAACTTTTATAAATTCATCTACTGGACAAATACTTGACAATGCTATTGGTGGTGTTAGTTCTGGTATAGGAAGTATATTTGCTAATACAGGTCCAACTTATACCCCTACTTCTAAAGTTCTTAAATATCGTACTAATACTTATAGAACATATAAACCTGCTGAGTTAGAAGTTTATGATGGTATTACTGATAAATTTAATGCTCGTAAAGTTGGAGAAAATACTGGAACTTATGTTAATGCTCAAAGTAATGTTAATAATATAACTGCTATGAATACTCTTGGTCAAAATCCTACTGCTGCTATTACTGCTACTACACAATTACAGTCTCCAAGATATGTTTGTGGCGGTGGTAAAAAAGTACGTAAACTTAAACGTAGATAGTGTTTGTTTGCTCGTCATGGCATTTTCATATACGAAACGATTAATCTATCACGATTTAGATTGCGTGCTGTGACGAGCCTTAAAATAGCTAAATAAAAATTATTGACATGAAGAAAAATAAAGCTAAAAATGGTATTATAATTAATGCTGGTAATGGAAATTATATACCTAATATTGTTCGTGGTGGAACTGCTATTCCAATTGGTAAGAAAAATTTCTATTATATGCAAGGTAAAAAGCATGAACAAGGTGGTATAGATATTGGTAAAAATGCTAAAACTGGTCTTGAAGTTGAGGGAGAAGAAGTTATGCAAGTTACTCCTAAAGAAGTTAGAGTTTATTCTTCTGTTCCTTTCCTACGGGGGGTCTCACCTGCTGATTTAGTATTAAATGGAGCTGATGCCGATAAAGTTTTTGCTGCACAAGAAAATTATAAAGATCGTAACAGAATTAATGATGATGGTACTCGATATAAATGTGGTGGAAGAAAACGTAAATTTATTGGTGGCGATGTAACTAAACAAATTGCTACCAATAAAAATGATTTTCTTGATACTTGGAATACTGCTCGATTAGCTACTGGTCGTTATAATAATCAATTAGGAAATGGAAAACTTGAACGTCAAGCTGAAAGTCGAAATTCTGCTCGTGAATTTCATTCTCCAATAGCATTTTCTATGAATTATGGCAAACGTGCTACTGTTAGAACTCCTTCTATGAGTGATATTGATTATCGCAAAGAAGTTGCTCGTAATGCTCAAAATATGAAGCTTCGTCTTAATAAAACTGAAACAGGACAAGGAATTATTGGCGGAGCTTATCATGCTCCTACTCATAGCAGTTATGTTAATCAAGAAGAATTTAATAAAGATAATACTGTACGCACTCATGAAAATGCTCATGCTTCTAAAGCTGTTGAACAAGAACAAATAATAAGTAATATTATTGGTAGTAATGATAAATCTGATTATCTTCGTCGTCCTACTGAAATTTATTCTCGTTTAATGCAATTTCGCCAAGCTAATAATATTAATCCAAATACTGTTTATGACAAAAATAGTTTTAAAGAATTAAAAAAGAATGCCACTGATTATAATTTAATAAATACTTTTAAAGACGAAGAAGTTATTGATTTGCTCAATAATGTTGCTATGAACAATGATCCTAATAAAATTAATTCTAATAATTATAATTTAAATAATGTTCCTGTATATATGGCAAAATACGGAACAAAACAAAAATGTAATATGGGAAAAATTATTTCTATAAACGGTAATGTAAAAAATGGTTTACTTCATACCCCATCTGCTAATACTTTTCAATATGGTGGAAAAAGAAAACCACGTTTTAATGGTCGTTATTCTAAACCTGGATTGCATAATCTTAGTTTGTTTGCTTCTGCTTTAATACTTCCTAAAGGTACTGTTAATATTGAAGAAGATAAACCTGTTCGATATAGTAAACTTGAAGCTCATAATAGATTAGTTACTGCTGATACTTCTCAAAAACCTTTATATGAGAAAAATGATAATACTACTGTTGCTCATGTTACTTCTGAAAGAGAAAGACGTACTCGTAAATATGCTTATGGTGGACGTTCTAAAGCTAAAGTTGGTAAAGGATTTAGAATTAATAATGATAAATATAATATTGGTGATACAATAACTTATAAAGATAAACAATATATTGTTACTGATAGAAATGAAGCAAAACCTATTGATAAAAATGTAAATAGTTATGTAGATGGAATTACAGGTGCTGCTCGTAGAGTTCCTACTTCTCCTCAATTAACTCGTAATATAACTAACGGTTTAGTAAATAATGCTCCTACGTATAAGAAAAACGGAGAAACTCATTATTTTGTTGAAGCTCCAAAAGTAGATTATGATAGTGGAAGTAATCTTGCTGATTTACAAAATCTTCTTAATCTGATACCCCGTAAGGGAACTAATCAATCAAGCTCATCCTCTACGGGGGGTATTAATAATAGAACTGCTAAACCGACTAAATCTACTGTTCAAAGAATTAATAAATTAGCTCCTGCTACTAATGCTGAAATGGCTGGATTAGAAAGAGGTCTAACTGCTATGCTAAAAAATAATTTTGCTGATAGACTTACTAAGCATGATGTTGACGATTATAATGTTATGCCATTACAAGATGATGCAGCTAAAACTCGTAATACTGATAATATTCTTTTAGGCATTAATCTTGGTAGTTCTGTTTTGGATGCTGTAATGGGAAATATTTATGCTAATCAAATGCACGGGTATAATGCTCCTGAAATAACTGCTCCTACTATTAGTAATCCTGGAGAAATTAAAATTAATGAAGAAGATTTAAAAGACATTCCTGCTCCTATTTTAATGGCGGCTGCTAAATTAAAAACTCGTTATAATGCCAATCCTCAACTTAGTAAAATAGAAGATGAAACACGTCGTATAATGGGAGAAATAGACCGTAATACTTCTAATAGTCGTGTTGCTCTTGCGCGTAAACAACGTGCTGCTTTACAAGGTCAACAAGCTAAGAATGAAGTTTATGGACGTAAAGAAAATATTGAAACTGAATTGATTAATAAAGATAAACTTAATCAACAAGAAGTTACTGCTCGTAATCTTTCTCGTTACGACCAATATAATCAAGCTCTTGCCGCTCAACGAGCTAATCGTGCAAGACTTAAACTTGCTGCTGATACTGCAAATATACAAAACAAACTTGCTGTTAATACTGCTAATGCAAATCTTAAATCTCAAGCTGATAGATTTAATGCTACTAATAGAATTAATCAACTTATACATCAAGCTGGTATTGATGCTGCTAAAGCTGAAGCACGTTCAAGCATATTTAGCGGTATGTTAGGTAATATTGGTAGTGCTCTTAATACTTGGAACAGAAATAAACGTCAAGCTAAACTTGATGAAGAAACTCTTAGAGTTCTTGGTTTGCGTGCTCCTAATGCAAATAAACTTGTTCTTAGTGTTCTTGGTTATTAATTTTAAAACAATATAGATATGCCTTTTGGTAGTTTTAAATCAATAGATTATAATTATGTTCCTAAACATAATTTGGAAGTTATAGGTCAAACTTATGACTATCTTCAACAAAGACATGATGCTGCTGTTGCTCAAGAAAGTGCTTTAAAAAAGCAAATTGGCGAACTTGAACTTAATGCTCAAGAAGATGAATTTAAACAAACACTTATTAATAGTATTGAAAATAAAATTCAAGATGCTGTTGTAGGAGATTTTAAAGGTTATGCTCTTGACGAAATAATTGCCGAAGCTGGTAATGTTGCTTCTGACCCACGTGTTATTGGACGTCTTCGTGCTCAACAACAATATAAAACTTATCATGATAATCTTAATGCTCGTACTGATTTATCAGAAGATTATAAAAATTATTATCGCCAAGTTAATACTTATCATTATGAAGATAAGTTAGATGCTGCTGGAAATATAATTGGTGGTACTGAATGGAAACCGGAAAAACAAGAAGTTAGTGAAGTGCCTGCTTCTGTTATTTATAATGAAGCCTTGAAAATTGCTCAAGCTGATGCTGGCGGTGGAGAAAGTTATAGCTTTCTTGATGTTAATGGTAATCCTACAAGTGATTATACTAAATCTGCTACTGGAGAAATGTTTATGAAAAGTGGTAATAAATGGGAAAGACTTAGTGAGGATAAACTTCAACACGCTATTGATGCTGCTATTGAGGGAACTCCTGGTGCAAAAGCAAGTCTTCAACAAGATTATGAGATTGCTCTTTGGAAAGATAAAACTCAATCTAAAAATGCTGATGTTCGCGATAATAATGGCAATCTTATGAATTATGATGAATTTATTAATCGTCGTTTTAATAACTTTAAAAAAGCTGCTGCTTATAATAGAAGTTATAATACTTCTGAATTTGGTACTGCTTTAGCTTCTGCTAAGAAAATTGCAGCTACAAGTGGTGGTGTAGCCAATGATAATAATTTTGCTAATGTTATAGTAGACGGAGCACCTCTTGTTGCCAAAAATGAAAGTGCGATAGAAGCTCGTGCTAATATTCAGAATGGTAAATCTATTGTTGCAGATATATTTTCTCGTAATGGTATTCAAGGAGATATTAATTCTATGGATACTGCCGCTCTTCGCCAACATGCTAACTCATTGCCAAATAGTCCTGAAAAACTTGAAGCTCTTAATGCTATCAAATCTATTGAAGATAACACAGAATTTATGAATAAAATTCTTGGAGTTAATGCTGGTACAGAAGCTGGTAATGCTTTTGAAACTTACACCGCTCTTAGTTCAGGTACTGATATTCCGGACAATCAATTCCGAAATGGTGTAAATCAATATATGGATGCTATATTTGATGAAAATACTTATGCTGTTAGACAATATCTTAACGATGACGAATATACTACTCTTGTTAAAAATTTAGGTGGTGACAATGCTCTTAAATCTTTAGGTATTAGAATTGGTAGAGAGAATGGAATGCAATACGTTGAGCTTCCTCGTCAAGCTAAAAACAATACATTTAATTTCTCTAAAGCTGTAAGAGATGCTCGTAATCAAAATACAAATTTGTTTAAAGAAATGATACAAATGCCAGGACGTGCTCTTCGTGGTCTTGGTTTTATTGATTACGATAAAACTAAAACAGTTCCTAATGCTGTTAAGATTGGTAAGAATGGAGAAAAGATTCTTGATGTTACTCCTACTGAATTATCTGCTGAAGGAACCGATTACGGTAGCAATACAAGTTTAGGTGGTATTATGAATAATTTTGCTAATTTTGGTGATGATTTAAATCGTAATGCTGAAGCTATTATTCAACAAGATGTAACAATGCCAACAGAAATTATTGCTAATGTTAGTCCTACTCATGCACAAGCTGAATATAATCTTAAACATGGTATTGGCAAACCGGAAGATAATAAACGTATTATGGATATTGAAGAAGAGAGATTTAAACAAGCTCTTGGTAATATAGATTTTACTCAAACTCCTAATACTTATATCTATGATGAAGATACTTCTACTTATCGAGAAATGGATACAGAAGAAGAAATGAAATATACTAATATCATTGCTAACGCTAAAGAAAACCTTACTGTTAATGGTATTACGTATTATACTGATGGAAGTATTCGTTCTGCTGTTACTATCAAAGACCCGAAAAACCCCGAAAAAGCTCCTAAGCGTATTCAATTTGGTCTTAATCCTGTTATGTCTAAAGATTGGTTAAATGATACTAACACTAAAGCTGGTATTCGTTTATCTAAACTTCGTAGTTATAAATACGATTATAATATAGGAAATAGTCCTTATACTTCCAATATAGGTAAATATCAAATTGATAGCGATTTAAATCTTATTAATAAAAATAATAATAAAATTATTCGTCAACTTACTCCTATTGAAGCTCAAGATTTAATAGAAAAGGATATTCGTCTTGATGAAGCAGCTAATGCTTATGTAACAGGTCAAGTTACTGATATTAATTATTTAGCTGCTATTATTAATAGTGTTGCTGAATCTTATTCTAAATATTTATATAATACTACTGATTATAAACAAAATATTGCTAACGCTATTGGTAATAATTTAACTGAATATAGATAATATGGATGTACTAAAATTTTTGAGAGAGGGAAATAAAGTTCCTAATCCTGAATATAATCCTAAAACTAAAAAGGGGGCTACACAGCCCCCATTCTTTGTTAATACAGACCCTGATGCTGATGCAAAAAATAGACTTCTTAGTGTTATTGCAGAGGGTCGTAGTTATCGTAATGCTCCTATTAATCTTAATCCAGATGAGTATGCTCCGTATAATGTCTTTGTAAATAACATTGACACTCAAGAAGAACTTGATAAAGAACGTGCTACTAATCAAAGCGAATTTATGCAAGCGATAAATAGTGGTGGTCGTACTCTTAATCAATTAACTGTTGGTACTATTTTAGGAGCAGCTGATTTAGCATCTGTAATTGTTGACGCTATGGACAAAGACGGTTTTAATTATGAAAGACCGAAAGTTGTTCAAGCTATATCTGATTTTAAAGATGCTATTGATAAAAGAATGCCTATTTATAGAGAAAATCCTAATTCTGCTTTTGATGTTACTGATGTTGCTTGGTGGGGAGAAATGATTCCATCTATTGTTACAAGTGTTAGTTTAGCTGTTCCTGGTTATGGAGTTTCTAAAGCAGCTTCTATGTTAGGAAAAATTCCTTCTCTTAATAGAATGACAACCAAAGCCGCTAATATTCTCAAACTTACTCAAAAAACTCGTGATATTATTAGTACCGGAGCAAGTATGATTACTAAAGGTGCTATAATGAGATTACTTGAAAATTATCAAGAAGCTGTTCAAACCAAAGATGATGCTAAACAATTTGCTAATCAACAATTGGCTTCAATGAATGATGAGCAACGTGCTACTTTTATAAAAAATAATCCTCAATATACTGATAAGTCTGATGAAGAAATTGCAGAAGATATTGCAACTAATGCCGCTGGAGAAACATTTGCTACTGATTGGCTTAATTTAGGTTTTGATATTGCACAATTATATGGACTAAGAAATCTTGTTAAATCTTCTCTTGTTCTTAACAAAAGTAGTAAACTTCGTAATCTTAATAATAAAGCTGCAAAACAATTTGGTATGACTGCCGATGAAATTGCAGCTTCTAATGCCGCAAGTTTAACTAAACTTGAAAAAGCTCGTACTTTAGTAAACAATCTTGGCTATGATATTGTTCACGGTGCTCGTAATGAATGGACTGAGGGAGTTGAAGAAGCTATAAACTATATAGCTCAAAATAAAGGTATGGAACTTGCTAAACTTGCATTTGATAAGAATACTGATACTAAAACTTTAGGAGATTATCTTTCTGATGCTCACATGTGGGAAAGTGCTTTTTGGGGTGTTTTAGGCGGTGTTGCTTTTACTGGTATTGCTGGTAAAGCAGGAGAAATTTATAACCGTAAATTTAATAAAGAATTTGTTGCCGGTGAAAAACAACGTGAACAAGAAATAACTAATCGTGCTCTTCTTGCTCAACAATATCAAGAACAAATGTCTGCAATTAATAACAATAAAAACCCGTTTAATGTAGACAAAAAAGGAGAAGCTACTGAAATTCAAAGTGAATCTGAAAAAGAACTTCTTAAAGATATTGCTCGTAAGAATTATACTTCTGCTTTAGCTATTAATGCTATTAATACAGGTAATATGGATTTTCTTGAAACCTATATTGATAGTGACGAACTTCGTACTGGTTATGCCAAAAAGTTTGGTCTTAGTAATGAAGAAGCTACTAAATTTCAACAACAAGTTAAGAATGATATAAAACAAACTAAAGATTTATATCTTAATTCTGTTAATAAAGCTCTTAAGTTTGGTGCTTCTATGAATGTTGCACAAATAATTGCTAAACAAAATATTGATGCCAATAATACAAATGAATACAATAAGCAAATTAATCAATATGCTGAAAATCTTTTCAATGAAAAAGTTGCTTCTAATCAAAATATTAATCCTGAATATTTCGCTGCTGTTGAAAATTTAGCTTATGTTAATAAACTTACTACTCTTCGTAATCATAAATCTTTGCTTCAAGCTTCTGAACAGAATGATGATACTCGAAATATGATTGAGCAAATAGATAATGAAATTGCTTATCTTGAAAATAACGCTCCTGCTGGATATGATTTTAATGATAAAGAAAATGAAGCTAAAGTTAAAGAATTTAGAGAAAAATATTCAGAAGAATATAATATTGCTTATAATAAATATAGAACTAATCTTAATACTAAGTTAGATAGAGCAAATGCTCGTGATACCGATGCTGATTTTAAAAAGCAAGTTAATCATTATATGAATGTTTTTGATGAATCTCGTAGAAAGATTATCAACAACGCTCTTGAAGAATATGGTCAACTTTATGATAAATATGGTGATAATATTAATGACGAAAACGCTATTGAAGATGCAGATAAAAAGAAACTTGATACTTTGAAAAAAGTATTTGTTGCTTCTGATATTAGTGATTCGAGAATTAATAATTTTATTAATAATAAAAAGAAAAAGAAAGAAGCTGCTGACGAATATAGAGAAACTGCTGATGATGTAGTAGAAGAAAATATTGGAGAAGAAACTGATGCTGATGCTGCTGTTGATAACACCTCTAAAGAAGAAGAAAAGGGTAAGACTGAACCAAACCAATCCTCTACGGGGGGTCTGAAAGAAGCGATTAATGAAGCGGCTGGAACTACTGAATCTACTGAAACTACTGCTGCTACTGAACAACCGCCTGCTGGTCAAACTACTGCTGAATCTGCCGAAACAGAAGTTCCTGTCGATAATGAAAATGGACAAGGAACACCCCCCGTAGAGGATAAAACTGATGAGCCTGCTACTGCTCAAAAAGTTTGGGATGATTTTGCTGTTAATGATTTTGCTCTTGAATGGATTGGAGTTAATATTCCAGATATTCTTACCGAAAATGCTGAAACTATAATGGCATATTATGATAAATATATTCATGATGCTATTGCAAATAGTATTGATAAAGAAACTGCTGATGTAGTTTGGTACAGTATTATGAATGGTCTTTATGGAGATGAACTTTCTTATGATAATCAAGGAACTCGAAATAGTGCTATTGATGATAACGATAAAACTATGTTGCGTGCAGCGATGCTTGCGATAATGAATCGTAGAATTGGTAATCGTGGTAATATAGAAAATGTTATTAAACGATTTGTAGAAACCGCTAACGAAAATGGTATTACTTATGGAGTTGATATTGATGGCAAGACTTATTTTAATATAGAAGATTTAGTTTCTTATATTTATGATATGTCTAATGTAGATGTTATTGCTCAATATTTATTTGACGAAATAAGTAAATATATTCTTAGTGATGATAATACTAAATATGTTGCTACTGATGATGAATCAATGACAATGCTTAATCGTGAAGCTAAAGTCAATCGTATTAAACGTCATGCTGAAATTCGAGCTAATTGGTTAATAACTAATCCATTTAATAATATTAATGTTGACGGTATTGATACTAATGAAGAACAATATGTAAATATTACTCAACTACAACCTGGTGAAGAACTTATTGGTAAAGCAAGTAATGGTCGTATTTATATCGGTCGCAAGAACGGAGCAACTATTGGTTATATGGGTATTCCTCGTTATGACGAAAATACAGGAATGCTTAGTCATGTAAATCGTGGTTGGAAATACGATATTATTGTTGATAGTAATGCTGGTGTTCAATGTAAGTTTAAAGATTATGTTTTAGATGTTATTAATAATAAGAAAGATGTTGTTGCTAAATCCGTAAAACTTAATCAACTTATATATCAGCTTAATAGTAGAGGCGAAGATGTTAGAAATAACGAAGAAGTTAAACGTCTTGTAAAAGAAATACTTCCACTTATTGATAACAAAGAACTTGCTGTTTATAATGAAAAAGACGATGATGCTGTATTTGATTTAGTGAAACATTTTACTGATATTGTTGGTGTTGCTATTATGCACCCTGATGATATTACAGGAAATGTAAATAATTGGTTTGATAAAATCGCTGGCAGTTTTGTTCAAACTTACGAATTTGCTCGTAATAAAACAAAAGGAACTTTCAGAGTTGCTGATGTTAGTAAAGGAAATATAGTTTTGAAAGATATTGCCGATAATGATATTCGTGAAGTATTTGATGATTATAACGAAGATAAAGTTAAACTTGCTACTGTAACAAGTGCTGCCGGTATTCAAATTAATGATGAAAATGATTTACGAATAAATAGAGAATTTGTTAAGAGTAATCTTGTTGGTACTTCTTTCTTTGCTATAATGGATGGACATGGCGGTTATGATATTGCTCAAATAGCTAAGCCTCGTTTTGAACAACTTCAAAATAAAGAAGCTAAAGAAATTCGTGCTGCTCTTCAAAAAGAAGTATTTGATATAGTTCAAGATTGGATTGAAAATAATCCTAAAGTTGATGATGTTATGGAACGTCTTAATCAACTTATGGGTAAGTCTGGAATGTTTGAAGGAATTAAAGCCAATAAGACAAATAATGGAAATATTATGATTGGTTTTACTACTCGTAATGATGGTAATACTTCTATTAAAAATAATAATATATTTCATGGGCTAATAATCTTGAATGAAGCTAACGGAACTCGTGGTCGTAATGTTAGTTATAATACTGATATAAATCTAATTAGAAATCGAAGTAGTCAAGCTGGCGCTACTGCTCCGTCTTATAAGTATTCGTCAAGAATAGATTTTATTCGTACTAATAGAGAATTTATTAATTGTATTGATAGTCTTTGTGATAACGCAAATATTAATATTCCATTTGCTTTTGCTAAAGACAAAACATTTAATACGATTGATGGAAAATATATTAGACGAGAAAATAATAAAACTATTATTGAAGTTGGCGGATATAAAAAAGAATATGATAGTTATCAACAATTTCTTGTCGAGAATGGTTTGATTAAAACTAAACTCGATAAAGATAAAAATGGTGCTAATTATACTAAGAATAAATATGTTGGTGTTAATATTCGTTTTGATGTAGCTACTCCTGTTACAACTCAAGAACAATCTGTTGATTTAAATAGTAAATTTGATTCTGATGAATTGGTTAGTCGTCTTAATCAAAACACTACTGTTGCTGATAGTTTTAGAGCCATATTTGCAGGAAATGAAGTTGCGTTAAATAAACTCAATGCTCTTGATAATATTGGCATTATACCTAAATTTATCAATGTTCAATCAAAATTGACTGATGAAGCTGGTAATGAAGTTTATGCTCAATATAATCCTGCTACGAATGAAATAGATATTAATGCTAATCAATTTAATAAACAAAGTTATAGTTGGGCTTTACGTAGAATAATTCATGAAAATCTTCACCAACAACTTAATAATGTTTATTCTCGTAAAGATGCTCTTGATAAATTAGAAGTAATATATAATGCTTATGAAAAATATGTTCGTGAAAATCATCCTAATGAAGATGCTTATACAAGATTCTTAAATATTCGTGCTGATAAAGTTCTTGCTCTTGAAGAATTTGTTGTTGAAAGTTTAACAAATCCTTTATTAATTAGACAGCTTAATGAAATAAATGCTGATGGTGCTATTCTTAAAAATAAAACTGATAAGTCTTTACTTCGTAAATTACTTGAAGTTATAATGGATATTATTGGTATTAATGTTAATAAAGGAAGTCTTCTTGAACAAGAACTTGATATTCTTAATGATATAGCTGCTAAAGACGATTCTGACACAGCAACAATGAGACCCCCCGTAGAGGATGAGATTGGTCGTGTTGCTTCTCCAGAGCCTCTTGCTAATGATGATTTTACCGATATTGATAATACTGATTTTAGTGATACTGACTTTGAATTTACTGATGCTCCATTTAGTGCTGTTAGCGAAGATTATATGGCAGACAATATAAACAACTTTATAAACGGTTTGCCGGTATCATTACAAGCCGATACACGTAAAATGCTTGACGATGGCAGCCTTACAATGTATTGCGAATAGGATTGTTCAGTATAAAACGAAAGTCGTTTAGAACGAAGAAAAACAGCCTTGTCGAGTGTGTAAGTATATTTTACTTCATGCTCGGCATTGCTATTAATAACAATAAACATAATAATAGTATGAGTTGTACTGTTAAGATTACAAACAATGATAATCTCGACAATTTGTTAGCCGAAAGAGTTGGTCGAGGTTCTAAAGAATATATTGAACTTGCTTCTGTTTATAACAGTAAGAATTTCAAAAATTATATTGCTAATAACAATGTTGATGCTAACGATGTTAATACTATTTATGATGCTCTTGTTAATATGAGAAATAATACAACAATGAGTATTCGTAATATTATTAATAGAGAACAAACTAAATCTGCTGATGGTTTTAGTTCTTATACTGCTCGTATAGATGCTATTAATTATATTGCTTCAACAGCAAATCTTGTTTATTTCAATGATTTATTTAGTAATAAACGAAATATTAAAACTGTTCGTCAACTTCAAGTTTCTACGTTTGTTCGTATGCTTCAAACTTACGCTAATGCTGTTAAGAGAAGTAATCCTGGTAATACAGAATTAGCATCTGTTATTTCTCAATATAGTAAAAATAGAAAATATAATGAACTTCTTAATTATCTTCAACAATATAATAAAGATAATGTTGCTTTACAAAATCTTTATACCGGAGTTAGTTATATTTTGAATAAAGATTTCTTTAATGAAATTGCTAATAATAAAAATGTAGCTCAAATTAATAGCAGATTTAATGAAACTCCCGAAGATACTGTTAATCAAGAAAGTTTAGATTTTGAAGAAACTGGTGAACTTATTGCTGATGCTGTTGATGAAATAGACCCATCTTTAAATCAATTAACTAATACTCTTGGAGTTATTCCTAATTACGAGGGACATATTGAAGAAATAGTTCGTGTATTTCTTAACGCTATTCCTAAACTTAAAACTACAAAACGAACTATAACTAAAGATTCAAGAACAGGTAAAGATATTACTGTTTATGATTATAGTTTTAATGATAATCTTACTACTGTTGAATTTGAAGATTATTCTGTAATTAGTAATCTATTATTTACTAAAGTTAATAATGATAACTTTGATTCTTTTATGAATAGTCTTGAAGAAGTAGCTAATAATATATCTGGCGCTGAAAGTCTTATTTATATCAAAGATTATCTTACTAATAATAAACAATTTGCTTATAAGTTTAGAATGATTTTTAATCGTCCTATTCCTAATAAGCAAGAAACTGTTATTACAGAAAAAGGTGCTCCGAGAACAGAAGTTAGTAACGAAAGTGCTAATCCTGCTAACGTTTTATTTAACAAGATTAGTCTTAGTACTCGTAATATTAGTATTAATAAAGCTGATAAATTTATTACTCAATTAAATAAACTTTCTAAAATCGCTAAAGATAATCAATTTCCTACTTCTATTGAAAAAGATAATTTTGTTAACGAAGTATATAAAATAGCTAAAGTTCTTATTCCAGATATTGCTCCTGATGCTATCAAAAAATATGCTGTTAAAGAAAACAGTAAATCAAATGCCGTTTATAATAATAGCAACCAAATCTATTTAGGTTTTATTAGCGGTTTGGTAAATCTTCTTGATGCTTCTAAAGTTTATAATACTGAAAGAAGTAATTATGAAAGAATGACTCAAGAACAACGTAATGTTTATGATACTCTTAATCCGTCTTTCTTTAGAGCTGTTGATATTCAAGGTATGAAATTATTTGCCGAAAAGATTAATAAATATCTTTATATTCCGGTAAATCTTAATAGTCGTAATTCGGAAGGTAATCTTCAATCAGATGTTCTTAACCGTAATTATATTCTTACATTTAATGAAATACTTAATAGCGAAGAAGCTTGTGCCGCTTATGCTAAAAAGAAATTTGCCGGAACTGGATATAATTATAGTAATATTCTTATCGAAAGAACTGCTTCTAACGGAGATATAATTCCTGGATTATTTAAAAAGAATGGTAATAATTATACTCTTACTGAATATGGTAAAGAATTAATGAGAGTTAATTATTTTATTGGCAGTAATGACCGTAGAGATTATAGTCCTTATTTATATAAGAAGATGTCTAAAGGCGATTACTTTATGACTAATCTTATTGAATATCTTGCTTCTGAAAATCATAAATATAATATTGGTGGTAAAGAACAAAATATTCGTTTTACTAATATGTTTCTTAGTATTCCATCTGATGCTTCTAATCAATTTAGTTTTAAATATCCTCTTATTAATTTAAAAGGATTATATACCGTTAATGAAGATAAAACTCGTACTTATAATCCTAATCATCCTTTATTTACTGCTTTTAGAAATATAATATATCAAGAAATTCTTGATGCTTATAATACTTATAAGTCTATATTTGAAGAAAGCGTTGAAATAGGATTTGCGTTTAGACGTAACGCTGATGGTGATGTTGTAATTCGTAGCGATTATGACGAAAATAAAATGTACGAAAATTATGAAAAGAAAGCTTATAAAGACGAAGATGGAACAGAATACAAAGGTGTATTTCATAAAGATAAAAGAACTGGTAAATATATTCTTCACGGGAATGTTGTTCGTCTTTCTGAATTGGATACTAAGTTTGCTACCCTCGATTTGTATGATAATCTGCTTGGAAACGATAAAGTTATAGATATTCTTTATGGTCGTTCTGATACTGCCGACGGTACAGGTGTTAGAGTTTCTAACGGTCAATTAATTCTTAATGCTAAACAAAATCAAGCTATTAATGACGCTGTTGAGCAATTTATTTCAAGTTATCTTGAACGTGGAGTAGCTAATCTTCGTGAGCAATTTGATACTTATCTTCATGCTATAAATGAAAATAACCGTCAAGTTCAACAAGATATTAAATCTAATAGATTTAGTAAAGATGCTCTTACTCTTGCACGTCTTGAAGAATTTGTTCTTAATGAATTTATTGCTCAAAAAAGTTTTGATGATTTATTTAATGGTAAATCCAAATTCTATAAAAATGCTCAAGATATTCTGAAACGTCTTAAAGAAGTTCAAGCTTCTGGTAGTCCATTTGGCAATAGTGATATTCGTTATAACGAATTATCTAATAAGCCTGAAACTAAAGAAAAGTTTTCTATTGGCGGTCGTGAATTTGAATTAGGACAGACTTTTAAAGCTGTTACTATTCTTAATACTAATAAAGGTAGTGAAGAAGATGTAATAAATAGAATTAAAGAACAATTAAAAATTGCTGGTACTAATGAAGAAACTGTTAAGAAATTAATTCGTCCTTATGCCGGTAAAAGTAAGACTAATGATGCTCAATCTTATATTACTCTTGACGAGTTTATTCGTAGAATTTATGCTGCTGGTGAATTAGAAAAATATCGCAATATTATTGAAAAACTTCTTGATAATACTCCATTAGACCAAATAGATTTTGATACTCTTAATAAGATTCAAGTACAGAAAAACTTCTATTTTGATTTGCACTATGATGCTGATAGAAATATCGAAGTTCCTCGTCAAATTAAGAATGCAGAATTTGTTCTTATTCCTAAATTAATCAAAGGAACTGAACTTGAAACTGTTTATAATGCTATGAAAACTGCTGGTATTGACCAGCTTAATACTGTTGAAACTTCTAAAGCTGCTAAGAATAAATTAATGGAACTATGGGATTCCTCTACGGGGGAACTCACCGAAGAGAACGTCAATAATTTTATTGCTAATGCTGCGACTAATACGGAAGTATATAGCTATACTTATTTATATCGTCAACAAGAAGTTCCTTCTCATCTTAAAGATGCTGAAAATAAAATTGGTATTCAAGTTTATAAAAAACTTCTTGATAATATTCCTAATACTGAATTAGGAAGAAAATATAAACAAACTATCTTTAGAAATATGGCTGCTAATATTAATGCAAGTTTTAAAGATGTTTGTGCTATATTAAATATTCCTCTCGATAGTAAAGGTAATATTATGTTTGACGAGAATGGTAATATTAAAGGTTTGAACTATGAACGTTTAATTAAACTTGCTCGTGAGAATGCTGCTCGTAATGGTGCTGATAAGAATACTCTTGATTTCCTTACTACTGATGAAAATGGTCAACCAAGATTTCCAATGTACATGAATAGCATTAGTAGTAAAATTGAGAATCTTGTTAACGGTGTTCTTAATCGTAGTATTACAAGACAGAAAATACCTGGTTGGCATGCTGCTCAAGTTTCTGATTTTGGTTTTCAAGTTGATAAACATACCAAAAAAGATAGTCGTCTTGCTTATCGTAAAGTTGGTAAATTTGATAATCAAGATATTTATTATGCTGAAATTCGTTTACCACGTTGGAATAAGATTCTTAAAGATGTTCCTCTTGAAGAACTTAATAACAATATAGATAAATATATTGATGAAGATGCTCGTACTATGATTGGCTATCGCATACCTACTGAGGGAAAACAATCTGTTGTCATCATGCGTGTTGTAGAATTTCTTCCCGATACTTATGATAGTACAGTTGTTCTTCCTGATGAATGGGTCGCTCAATCTGGTTCTGACTTTGACGTTGATAGTGTTTATGCTATGACTTTTGGTTTAACTAAAAACAAAGATGGCGTTGTTACTCGTTACGATAATAAGAAATTCTATCTTGATGCTGAACCAAATAGCGCCGAAAGCAAACGTGGATATTTGAATTATGTTAAAGCTAATATTGAACTTGCTGCTCGTAAATCAATTTCTTCTTATGTGGATAAAGCTAATGTTACTAAAGACGAAATTAAAAATGCTTATAAAACTAAAGTAGAAGAAATTAATAGTCGTCTTATTGATAATATTATTAATAAAATTAATGCAACTCGTGATACAACTAATGGTGTTTGGGCTGCTGCAAAAGAACTTAAAGGTGAAGCTAAAAAACTTACTTATGAAATAGCTACAACTATCGGCAATAAACCTAAAGAAGTTCCTGCTTCTATATACATTAATAATGTTATTGAACGTCTTGTTAAACTTTACGATAACGGCAATCATCCTCTTCATAATGTTATTGATAATATACTTGCGGTATTCGAGGAAGCACAGCAAGCTATCGACCAACAACGAGACGAACTCGAAGAAGCCGCACAGGAGCGAAATGCAGCCCGTTCAGAACGTTTAAATATGATTTATGAAGAACAGTTCAACTCGGCAGAAACATTCGCGAGAGAGGCTGGAATTGCGTCATACGAACAGTGGTTAACACTCCCCGTAGAGGATAGAGTAGATGCTGGTGTTCGTAATAATGATATTCTTGATACTTTTATTAAAATACTTAGTAGTCCTTTTGCTATTGAAGAAAATGTTGGTACTTCTAACTTCGATAGATTATCAGAGCTTAACGAAGAGTGGAATAAACTACTTGGAAACGTTAATGTTAATGCAGTTACAACTAATCGTATTGGCTCTCATGATTTTAATACTCAGCTTGACTGGGACGAAACGGCGTCTGCTGGTCGTACTCTTAAAGGTGTGTCTGTTAATCTTGATACTCTTTCAAGCATCGGTAATATTACTAAAATTGTTACAGATAAATATATTCCTGTAATGTATGATTTTAGTAATATTGAAGAAAAAGAATTTAATACTAAAGTTAAAACTTTTGTTGAACGTTTTGGTAAAGACAATGTTATTGTTGATGGTCGTAAAGTAGTAATCAAACATAATCGTATTGGTTGGAGCAATGATAATAAGAACGTTGAGGATATGCTTATCACTCCTTATAGTTCTCAAACTACCGCTTATATTCTTGATGTTATGAAAACGCTTGCTATTCATAATCTTAATGAATATACTTTCGTTCCATTTAAAACAATGTCTATGGCTGGTATTGATTATGATACTGCTCTTAGTATTTTATATCAACCTATTATAGATACTCTTGTTCGTAATGTAAATGAAAGTCAAGGCTTTGGGGTTAAGAGTGGTTCTAATCCTCTTGTTGAAACTTTTGTTTCTATTGCTGAACGTGCTGGTATTAAAAATGCTAATAATATTAATACTGTTATTTCAAGATTTGAAGAACTTTATCGTGATGATATTGCTGCACGTTATGGTAATACTGCTCATCCTATTATCAACAAGACTGAAAATGCTCGTCGTTTGAAAAACGAAATGAATGAAAGAGAAGCTCTTATTCATGATTATGTCGCTCTTAAACAATTTTATCAACTTCGTGAAATTGGTAATATTCTTAATAATCATTTGAATGTTTTGACTGCCGACAAATACGGTGCTAAACAAACGTTCTATATGAACAATAAAGTATTTACTGATATTGCTGGACTTGTTGAAAGTAAAAATAAACTTTATTCTCATAACGAAGAAACTGGAGAAGATGTTCCTTTGATAGAAGCTATATTCCCGAATATAGATAAAGGAATTGATGCTTTTGCTCATTCTGATATGAATCAAAGCGTTCATCCTATTCTTGCTACTTATCTTCAACGTTCTACTGTTTTATCTGTTAAGATTGCTCAAGCATTTGATGAAACTGCTTCTGAACATTTTACTAATTTAGTTTATAGTCTTAGAGATTATACCTCTAATGGTCGTCTTACAGAGAAACAATATAAAGATTATAAAGAATATCTTGTAGGTCGTAGCTATCTCGCTAATGCTGGTTATACAGTATTGATGATGCCTATTACTTATGATAATAAAGATAATAGTTTTGGAGTTATTAAAACTAATGATGATAAAGAAGCTTATGTTCTTCGTGAAGCTGAACTTATGCGTATTGCCGGTATTGGTGCAAACAATGATATATTAAATGAATTTTATATTACTGATATAAATAATATTACTAACGAAGAAATAGATAAGTTTAATAAACTTACTCCTGCTCAAAAGATTCTTTATATACAGCAGAATTTTGGCGAAGATATAGGCATATTTAAATACTTTGATGTTAATAGTTTTAATGATGCCAATTATCGTAGTCAAGGATATACTGGACAACAAATTAAACTTCGTCAAGGTAATGCTTCTATTGATGCTATTCATAACGAATTTAATGTTGCATGGAATTGTACTAATCCTATTATTAAACTTGCTCTTGCTGATATAGTTAAATATGCTTATGTTCTTGAAAATAATGCTTTTAAACAGAATAATGTTACAAGAGCAGTAACTATCGAAGTTCTTAAAGGCTTTGGTAATGGCGGTTTTAATATTGCAGAAGATGCAAAAGCTGGTATGGAAAACTGGCGTGTTACTTCCTCTACGGGGGGTCTAACTCGTAGATTAGCTTTAGGTTATATTCGTCAAAATCTTGATACTTTTAATCTGCCTTATCGTAGTATTGACAGAATTAATAAAGTACATCCTGAAAAAGCTGATATTATCAGAAGCATTATTAAATATGATACTAAAAGAAATCTTATTGTTGATACCAATCTTGCTGCTAACGAATTAAGTATTGAAGATAGAGAAAATCTTCTTAAATATTATGGTTTGATTAATACTGATGGTAGTCCTCAACTCGCTATTAAGATTAAATATGCTGGCGAAACTCGTATTTATACTGGAGTTTATGAAGATGGTATTATAACTTATATTCCTATTAATAAACTCTCTTCTATTGATATTAATAAAACAACTGAAAATAGTGTTGTTAAACAAAATAATATTTACGAAGAAATTGACAGTGTTGTAAATAGAATTACTGATAATAAACTTGCTAAACATACTGATTGGTTATTTATGAATGTCGTTGACGAAAACGATATTGTTAAAGTTGAAACCAATCCTTATGTTGAAGATGTTATCGCCAATAATAATTTCTTAGAAAATGTTTCTCCTATTGTTGTAAATCCTGGATTTACTGGTACTGTTAGTTTTGTTGCACAAGATGGTTACGAATATGTCGCTACTCGTATGACAAGAGAAATAGCTGATAGTATTCGCGATAATAATCGTAAAGATGCGAATAGTCAAAACTATATTGATATTCTTAATAAATATCCTAATCGTAATGTTGCAGAAGATTATCAACTTCATAGAGTTGTAATTCATAATAGTAATATTATGTATTCTGCTATTTCCGAAGAAGATAGTGTTGCTAAAGTATTTAAACAAGCTACAAGTTTTATTCGTTCTAAAAGTAATGTTGGTGATGAATTTGCTAAAAATGTTATAAAGAATTTCTATCATGCTAATCTTGATTATCTTGATACGAAAGCTATTGTTAAAAATATGCCACTTGCTGCTACTTCTATTGCTGATTATTTTGAAACTGTTTATGCTGATATAATCGGTCGTACTAATAATTTTATAGTTGATAATAACGGTAATGTTATGAGTATTGACGACCCTCATGTTATTGAATATATAATTAAAAAAGTTGGTAATATTAATAGTGCAGTCGCTAAAGCCGATTTTGTAAATGAAGTCGGAGCTGCTATTGCTGCTGATGAGACCCCCCGTAGAGGATATGATGCAGAACTGATTACCGCTTATAACGAAGTTGTCGCTCTTTATAACAATAAGAAACTTACTGTTGATAACTTCCGTAAAGCGTTTGCTAAATTCTTAAATATGAGTCCTAATAATTTTACTAATTTAGGCAACAGCATTATGGGTAGTGTTCAACGAGTTCTTGCTGATGTTGAAAACGATAATATTAAAACTGATTTCTTTAATATTATTAATACTGTAAATGCTATTCGTAATAGATTTAAGATATTCAAAGATTTAGCTGTCGATGGTCTTGATGAAGATAGTAAACGCGCTATCAATAAGATAAAAGAAATTATTACTAAACTTGAAAATAATCTTGCTGTTAATAATGCTCGTGATAATTGGTTTATTAAGTTCTATGAAGCCACAAGTAGCAATCCAATGGTAAAGGAACAAATGATGGACATCTTTACAAGTTATGGAGATACGTCTTTCTTAGACATGTGGATTCAAGATATTCATTTTAACCGTAATCCGATTATTCAGACTGTTATTAAAGAAGTTGATGCTGAACTTAAAAAAGCTGATATTAACGGTAAGAACGAAGCCCGTGCTTTTGCTGAACACATGAAAGATATTAAATCTCGTGCTGCTAAAGCTGGTAAGTCTGTTAATTATAATCGAATGATTAAAGACGGTAGATTTATTCGTCCTTATGCTGATAAATTTGATGAAGATTATAATAAACTTCATGCTGATTATGTAAAATCTGTTCAAGATACTAATAGTACAACTTCTATTGAAGCTTTACGTGCTAAATGGAAGAAAGATGCTTTCCTTGCTAATTATACTATTTCTCGTTATAAACCTGCTAATTTCTTATATGACGATAAAGGTCGTATTGATGTTATTATTGACGCTGATAAATTAACTCCTCAAGAAAAACTTGCTTATAAAGAAGCTCTTGCTAATTCAGATAGAATGGATTATGTTACTGCTATGGTAAATCAAGATGCTAATATGCTTAAATATTATCCTGCTATTTTCTCTGAATATAAGAAACTTCTTCAAGAACAACAAGATGTTATTAGCGTTGCTCAAAACGGTATTCTTAATGAAGAGCAAGATAAACAACTTCATGAAATATATAGCAAGATTGCTTATCTTACTTCTACTTATTACGATGATATGACTGAAAAGAACGAAGAAGATAAAGAAGCTTCTATTGCTCTTAGAAATTATATTGCTAATACTGCTAAATTAAAAGAATATTATCTTGATAGAAAAGCTAAAACTGGTTGGCAAGAACAACTCGATAATGCTCTTGATACTATTGCTAAATATGAAAAGCGTGATATTGAAGGAAGATTAATTGTTCCTCGTGATAGACTTATGAGTATTCCTGAATATGCTCATGCTAAACAATGGTTAATCAATAACGCTAATTATACTATTGACGAAGAATTTGCTAAAGCTCTTAACAATGCTTATTCGGATATAGCTGATACTCGTCGTGGCGGTAGTATATTTGGAACTTTAGTAAAAGCTAAAAAAGCACGTGATGCTTATGGTATTGTTGACGGTAGATTATTTACTGATGAAGAAGTTGCTAAACTAAAAGATGAATCGCTTAAAGGTTATAATATTAATCAACGTACAGGTCTACCTTATGCTGGCATTCTTCGTCAAAAAGAAAACGGAGATGTTATTTATAATGATACTTTTTATAGTAAACTGAAATCAAATCGTCTTATTCCTACTGAGGAAATGCAATTAACAGAAGCTGCTAATAGACTTCTTTATAAAGCATGGAGTGTTGATAAAAAGATATTTGATTTTGGTAATAAAAATCTTACTGCCGATGATTTAAAATTAATTGCTCAATATCTCGAAGCTGCCGGTCTTGCAAGAACTAAAGGTAGTAAAGAAGTCGCTGAATTTATTGAAGCTGAATGTGAAGTTGCTACTGATAATACTTTATGGTCAAGACAACGTAAAGATGCTATTAATCGTGGCAGTGATTTTCTTGCCGCATGGGACGAAGTGTTTAGTCAACGTAATGCTAATGGCGAATTAGTTCCTAATACTACTTTTTATGGAACTATTAAACCTAAAGATGAAAATAAATATATTAATAGAGCTAAAACTGATGCTGTTAAGTTTATTAATCAACATACTAATATAGTTAATACTGAATATTATTATGAGGTTCGTGGAGAAATGATGAAGAAATCTCCCGCTGAATATGAAGATTGGTTCAAAAAGAACCATGTTCTTAACCCTTATACTAAAGAATATGAACCTCTTCGTATTTGGACTACTACTGAATATGTTAACGACAATGGCGTTAAAGTTAAAACTAAATGGACGCCTAAAATTAATCAAACTAATATTGAACCCCGTAAGGAAACTACTAATCCTGAATGGAAAGAAAATTCTCGTAATTATAAGCAAGGCAGTGGTTATAATAATATAGATTATGATAATCTTAATGAATATGAAAAAGAAGCTATCGAATATATGCAGCAAACAATGCTTCGTTATGCTTTTACTAACAATAATAAATATTTTGTTAATGAGGGCTATCTTCCATCTTTAAAGAAAGCTACTCCGTTTAATGCTGCTGAAATTGCTAATCAAGCTTTAGGATTTATTGGTTTTAGTTCTAACGTTCCTAATGATTTACGTTGGCACAATAATGATGAAATTAGTTATGATAATGATTATATCATGCCTAATATTATGCTTAAAACTATATTTGCTAATAATAGCAAAAAGAAATCTCCTGTTCCTGCATTTAGAAATGCTGATGAAACTCAAGCCGAATTTATTATTCGTAGAGAAAAAGTTCGTGCTGAAAATGCTAAGATAGAAGAAGAAAATAAAAAGATTCATGAAGAACTTCTTAATACTGATTGGGATGAAGTCTTTGATATATTCATAAAGAATAGTGCTAATACTGCTGCTACTCAAACTATCAAACATCTTTTGTATAGTGCTACTGATGCTCTTACTCAACATAAATCTTATCAATTAACTAAGATTAAAGGTAATCTTGTTAAAGATGAGGCTCTTAGTAATGAGAATGAAATTGAATATAAAATGACTAATAATAACAAAGCTGTTGAACAAGTCAAAAATTATATTCGTCGTGTTATATTTAAACAATATAAAGAAACTAATGCTCCTAAACTATTGAAGTTTGCTGGTTTGATGCAGAATATTTCTGGTACTAAATATATGACCATGAATATTACTGGTGGTATTGCTAACGTTCTTACTGGTAACGTTAATATTGGTATGGAACGTCTTGCTCGTGAATATTTTAATGAATCTGATTATCTTAAAGCTCAATCACTATATTTTGGCGGTATTGTTAGTTATATGTCCGGAATGTATAGCGATAGAAGTTCTTCTCTTCAAGATGCTATTATTAAAATGGCTAATGTTGTTGATTATGATAGAAAATCTGAAGTTAGCGAAGAAGATTTAAGAGGTTATATTAAGAAAGTTAAAGGTCTTATGTTTACTCCTCAAACTATTGGTGAACATAAGATGCAGAATACAGTTCTTCTTGCTATGATGGTTAGTCATAGACTTGTTCAAGATAATGATGGTAATTGGACTATTATGTCTAAAGAACAATATCATAGAGAAATGGATGAGAAAGCCTTGCTTAATGTTCTTAATGAAGAACAAGTTGCTGAATATAATAAACTCAAAGAACGTATTCGTAATAACGAACAAGAACGTTTTGAATATAATACTTTTAAAAAGACTATTGTTAATAGTTTTGCTTCTGCTCTTACTAACGAACAAAAAAGAAAGTATATTGAAGAAAGAGAACGTTTAATTAAAGAAGCTGATAAAGATTTCAAAGAAAATCATAAAGATATTTATAGTCAATTTGAAATTACTAAAGATGGTTATGCTGAAATAAAATCAGATAGTCCACTTAGTTATAAAGAATATGCTAAGTTTGTTAATAAAGTTATTAATGTAAACAAAACTATTCATGGTGTTTATGATAAGAACGGTGCTGCTCTTCTTGAAACTAAATGGTTTGGTGGTATGGTAATGCAATTTCATAAACATCTTTATCCTGGTTTTAAGAAACGTTATCGTTGGAATGCTTATTATGATGAAAGTTTAGGTACTGTTCAGAAAGGTGCTTATAAATCTCTTATAGATTTTATTAGTATTCCGTTTGCTAATACAAGTGCTGAAATAGCAAGACTTAAAGAACAAGGAAATAAAACTACTGTTCTTCATGCTATTCAAACTTATTGCAAAAATCTTATAGATTTTGGAATACATATTAATCTTAATTATATGCTTGCTGCTGAAAGCGAACGAGCTAATATGAGAAGAGTTACTTCTGATTTTATTTATACCGGTGCTGCTATTGTTGGAGCAATTGCTTTAACTGCTCTTGCTGGTGAAGATGATGATAATGAAGAAGCTATTTGGTATAATCTTCTTATGTATCATGCCGACCGTCTTGCTTCTGAATCACAAGCTTATACGCCGTGGGGTTTTGTTGGCGAAGCTGATAAACTTTGGAGTAGTCCTGTTGCTGCAAGTACAGGTATTCAAGATACTCTTAAAGCATTATCTGTTGCTATACAAGCTATTGGTGATGGTGAACTTCTTGAGCAATATAAGACTGGTCGTTATGCTCATAGAACCAAATTAGAAGTATTCTTAACAAATAATACTCCTGTTCTTCGTGGTATTAAGAGACTTCAAGATTTGCCTAATAATAATAGTTATTATAAACTTAATGAAAATCTTATGTCTATTATTCCTGTTAAGGAAATAGGAGAAAGTCTTAGAGATTAATATAATTGATAGAAATCCCGTCTACAACATGCTGTGGACGGGATTATTTTTATTTGAAAAATTATTTGCATTAATAAAATTCATGCTATATTTGTCAATACAGAGAGGACGATATAAGATAAATATACAAATAGTATTGATACTTATATCCATTACAACGGTAATGGTTGAAATCTTCGCTACCAACGTATTGTTGGACTTAAAGAACAATGTGAAAGTCTTGCTTCGGGTTTCGATAATAGGTTGAATAGTGCTGCTGACGGGTATAGTGTTTTTGGATATTCCATTTACGGAAAAGCTTGTAAAGTTCTACATGATAATGGTGTTAGAGGTTTGGCTATACTTGAAGTTGTTCTCATTCCATAGCTTGGATAAGACGAATACCGATTAAATTCGCATGTAAAAATTTATAACCATGCTGCATATTAAGAGGTTTATAGTCAAAGACAAGCTGTATCTAAGAATAAAGAAAATAAAGTTAATCTTGATATTTATAGAGTTAAATATAACGAAGATGTTCTCTCTGCAAAGAAACCTTTTCGTAAAACTCCTAATAGTGCTTTTAGTGCTGTTAGGAGTTTTTAATTTAATAATGCTCATCATAATGTCGACAAAAATAAATCCCCGCCTACCATTTCGGTAAGCGGGGACATTTTGTATAGTTACGTCTACGAGAATAGGCTTCTTTTTGCCTACATTCAATTTTCTTTGTCAATACGATAGTTTGTATTACTTAAATGAGAAAGTGTCTGAAACGGCTTTAGAATAAGCCATCTATAAATGAATTCGATTAAGAAGATTAAGACGATTAAGAAGATTAATACGAATATGATTATTGCCGACCCCCCGTAGAGGATTGCATTACTTATTACGTTTCTCATTTTCTTGTATAGTCTTAACAACATCATCAAAATTCTTTATAAGTAGCCAAAGACCCTTAATAAGAAGTACAGCTACAATTACTATTTGTATAACGAATATCATAATTTCTTAATTAATTTCATAAAGTTAGTAGCATCTGTTTTCTTATCGAATACAGTATTTTTAAAATAAGTTCCAACTTTAATAGTTAGAGTTCTAAAACCTCTATCAGTCATTTGTTGAACAGCATAACGAGTAATATCATTATCGCCATCTTTTGTCTTAAATTCAAAAACTCTTAATTGTGCATCCATATTTATATAATTATTAAAATTAGTAAGTTCAATATAAAATTAGCCGATACTACTTTCACAAGCAATACCGGCTCAGTAATTCATCTAATTATGACTATTGCAGATCCCCCGTAGAGGATGAGTATGAACCTATTTAATTCCTCTACGGGGGGTCTCCATGTCTTTATTAGAATGAACGGCAGAAACGGCAAGATTGGCAGTAACGTCAATCTTGCCATGTATAACATATAAAACTTTATCTTTATTATTTAGCTACAATATGAACAGATTTTTCATCAAATTCATCAATATCATTTTCAATAGCAACAATATCCATTTGTTCTCCCCAATTAGCATCAATAACAACTACTTCCATATCTTCTGGATAAGTTTGCAAATTATTAATAACGTCTTTTACTTTCATAATAATGACTATTTATTCTGATACAACAGCAACTTTATCGTCATGATATTCAACTTCAATAATATCTAAATTTTCATCCCAGCGTTTATCATAAATAATAACTTCCTCATCTTGATTAAAATTTTGAAGTTTTTCAATAAGTTCGTATACAGTCATATCATTAAGTTTTTATTTATTTCTTTTAATACCATTTTTAGCCCATTGAAACACAAATCCTAAAGCAAACCAAAGTTGGTCTTTAGCCTTTTCAATAGCATATTGTTCACCGATTTCCATATTAAAGTTTTCAGCTTTCACACAAGAAGATTGTCCATGAACTTCAAAACCAGTAACAGTAGTAAGAGTAGTATTAGTAGTTTTAGTACCAATCTTAATACTTTCTTTATCAGCAATGAAATTTTCTATATCATTACGATATAACATATCACCATTTTCATCTTGAATATGATAATATGATTTTTCAAATATATCAGCAGGACACCATGATTTATAACCATCAGGATAAGTAATTACATATCCCATATCATCAGGATGAGAATTACCAATTTTATATCCATTACTTACAGCCATAGAAGCCCTCATAGGATAAGCTTCAATCATTTTAATTCCAATATACTTTCCCATAATTTATAATTTATAATAATCACCAAATCTATCAATAGATTCAGCAAAATTTTGTTGAAAATCAGCAAGAGTTCTAACAAATACCTTACTTTTAATATTACCGTTATTATCTATGCCACAATAACAAACAGCAGGTATCCATTTATCTCCTATATGCAAAACTTTATTATGATATTCAATAACTCTAAAAGGTTTTCCTGTATTAACATTAAAATAATCAGCTCCAATAATTGGAAGATTATTAGAGCCGATTGGAGCAAATTTATTTTCCCGTAGAGCCATGTCCACCATCTCCTCTTTCAGTTTCTCCTAAATCATCTTTAGAATCAACTTCTTCAAATATAACTTTAGGATAAGGAACAATCATTATTTGAGCAATTCTATCGCCAACGTTATAAGGATAATCATGTTCATTATCTTCAACAGTAGAATAAGTAGTACCCTCAAAATAACATTCGGTATTTAAACTGATAGTATCTGTTATACTATCAACATCATAGGCTAAATTATTACAAGCATCAATAATATGTTGACTCGTTCTATTTTTGAAACAAACAAGAATATTTCCTCTATAACCGCTATCAATAACACCAACATGATTAGTCATATAAGCATCAGTTTTACGATTAGAACTACGAGGATAAATAAGACCAACATATCCTTCAGGAATAGCAACACAAATTCCAGTATCATAAATAAAACAATCAAGCTTTTCATCATAAGTAACACTAACAGCAGTTAAATCCATGCCGGCATCACCATCTTTAGCGTATTGAGGAATAATAGCATTAAGGTTAGCTTTCCAAAGTTTTACAGTTACAGGTATTATTTCCATAATTTTATTCTTTTAAATTCGATTTTTACATTTAATAATTTTACCAATCATAACTAACAGCTTTTTCTAATTTCTTAGCTTTATCGTTAAATAACAAACTATCCATGCGTTTAGTTCCATCAGTAGAAGTATCTACATTAGAATAATATCCACTAATAGCATTAAACGCGCCCCAAGCTGTACCAGCAATTTCTTTTTGACCAATACCATTTTGATAATAATCAAAAGTATCAATAATAGTATTCAATTTACGAATACTAATTCCGCTATCAGTAACAGCAAGTCCATTACGATAAAGAAGTTGTTTAAACGTATGACCTGTGTTTAATAAATTATCAATTTCATTATCAGTAAGATTATTATTACAAATATAATTTAAAACATCATCATCTGTAACTTTAATCTTAGAAAGAACATTATAAGCATATTCAGTCGCTTCAATTTTCTTTTTAGTAATACCTAATACTTCGTGAGCTAATTCAATATTCTTATGAACACTTTCAGTATGTCTAATACTAATACTATTAGTAGATTTTCTTATAGCCGCCGTAAGAGTATTCTGACATATAACACGAATAGGAGTAAACAAAATACGAACACCAGAGCTACCATCATGACTATTAACAAAAACTAAATAATTTTCAACAGGGTCACCATTAACAAGAATATTGTTTGGAAGTTTAGCACTAACGAAAATTCTTTCGCCATTACCAAAATAACCAGCAGTTTGCCAAATAGCTCCATTTTCTCCAATAACATTATCGAAAAATTTAAAAGCAGCATTATTTTGAACAATAGTATATTTTTGTTTTACATATCCTAACGGAGTATGAGTATCATCTCGATAAGTACAAAAAGCATTATCAAGTTTAGAATACATATATTTTCCGTTAATGTGAGTATCAACATCTTTTTTCTTTGCTTCAAGCAAATCATCAAGAGTTTTATCAACATTATCAGAAACATTCATTTTTGCTACAAGTTCGCATTTCTTAACAGCGAAATTAAGACCAGCAGCTTCCATACATTCCATAGAAGTTTTACAATGAGTAACATCAGTTACACCTTTATAAACCCAAGGAACACCACGTGCAGTATAAGCCATAATTATTTAATTTGAAGAGATTGATTTTGACAAAGATATGCAACAAGAAGTTGAGCATTACGATTCTGAATATATGATTTATAATCAGATTTAGAACTATCAATACTAATATTAGCTTGATGTTCATGGTTGAAATAAGTATTAATTATATCATAATTAATCATCTTGCATAATTCGATAAGAGGAATAGTTATTTCAACTTTAATTTTAGTAGATTCTAAATCAGCACGAGTAAAAAGCGTTCCAAGCTTTTCTTTAATATGCTCGGCAACATCTTCGTTTTCAGCAGCAAAATTTTGATTAATAGTTTGAATAAAACCATCTACATCAAGATTATCAATATCATCTTTATCATAGTCGAGCATATCTGCATTCCAAAGTTCTCTGAATCTATCTAAACAAGCATCAAGAAGTTTAAGAATAAGATTAGTTTCAACAATACATTCAGTAGTATCACGAGTAGAAAGTCTGCAATCATCAAGTTCAATAACTTTATTTCCAGCTTTTCCAGTCTCCCCGTAGAGGAGTAAAGCTTCAAGCATACTATCTTTTAATCTTTTAGCAGCTCTTTCACGAGTTTTTTGAAGAACATCAAGACGTTGCTTTTCAGCTTTACAAGCAGCAGCACGATTTTCAATCATACAAACAGCTCTACGATAATTACCTAATTTTTGATAAAGTTCTTCTTTACTAATCTTAAGTTGATTTTCAATATCATCAGTTATTTCACCGTCGCTTTCGATAATCTTATCAATAAGACTTTCAAGTTCAAAACTAATTGCATAAAGACTTTTTTCCATAATTAATTATTTATTTTTCATTTCATTGTATGCTTTTTCTTCAAGTTCAGGAGTTACATCCTCAAGACGAATACCTTTCATACAAGGACATTCTTCCCATTGTATATTATAATTAACAGAAAGGAATAGGAGATTTGTATTATTTGTATCAACAGCCATTATCCAACTATCTGGAGCAATTTCTACTTCAAGACATTCAATAACTTCTTTTTCTTTAGGCATCCAACCTTTAATAACATCATGTACCCATAAATTACAACGACTAAAATATCTACCTGTTAAAATATTATTTTCATGTTCAAATAAACCCCCACTCCAACAAATAATATTTTTATTTTTAGTCCATTCTTTAGTAGCAAAACTATAACGTTCAATAGGTTTTTTTAGTAAAAGCTCCATTATAACTAATACCACCATTTGGCTCTTTAAAAACATCACCTTTGCGAATATTTTGACAAGTACCATCAGCACTTATTTGCTGCCATTCATCATTAGTAAATCGAAGAGGGCTAATAATATCCCAATTACAAAGTTTTTGAACAAGATTAATTTCAAAAGGAGCAGAACCACCACTATTACCATGAGAAGCAAATACAGCAACAGCTTCAATTACTTGTTGATACATCCAATCATTTGGACCACCTTTACCATCACCGTATCCAGCAAGTTTAAGTTCTCTAATAGCATGCTTACAAATATTAGAATTATTAATAATATAATTCATTATCCTCTTATTAATAAGAGGGGTTTTAGTAAGTTTCTTAATATAACGTTTACTCTTTTTCATATCGTTAAATTGTTATACCATATTTATAATGAAGTTGATTAACATTCACGTCATGAGCAACTTTGTTCTTAGAAATAAGTTTTCTACATTTACAACATTTACATATACAATAAAGGTCGTAAACAACTTTTCCTTTAATGTGCCCATTTTTACGTTTAGGATTATTAGCTTGATAATAATATTCTAATTTAGGATGATTACATACAGATTGAGCAATAATATGTTTTCGTTTAAGTATTTTCTTTAGCAAAGTCATAACCTAATTGTTCAAGTTCGTTTTTAATCATACCAGCAATAATCTTAGCGTTTTCATGAGGCTTACCAGTAGTACCATAATAACGCAAGTCAATAATAGCACGCCATTCGTCGATAGAATAAGTATAAGCACAAACAGTAGCAGTATCAATAGGAAGAAGACCGCGAGCATCTTGTCTATGAACATTAAAATGATTAATCAAATATTTATAAGCATCAAATTTATCTTGACATTTGATTAAATAATATTCTGCTGCTTTATTATACGAGCCATCATTATTATAAACAGCTTGTATTTGATTAATACTATTCATGCTAATCATGTTTATATTAATCCAATGAGGACAACAAAGAGTACCATCTTCATAAACATATCTTGTAGATTGTTCAGCAATATTATTTGGACTAACACGATTAAGTTCACGAGATGTACTTATTTGAGTAACAACTTTAAAAGTATAACGAAGCATATTAAAACCAATTTCTGTATTCTTAAATGTATCTTCGTCTACTTGATATTTACGAATAGCATTAATAAAAGATGGATGTTCTAAAAGGAATTGTCCATTAACAACAATATAAATATTTCTATCATCATACTTAATATCAATACCAACAATTTTTAATTTACTATCAACAATATTAATAAATGTATCAATAATTTTATGATAACCTTTGTTTTTATTAATAATATAATAATAAGAAGCATGACGAAAAACACTATAATGTTTACTTTCTATAAGACGTTTATAAGTAGCTTCATCATTACCACTTTCTCGTTTATAACAAACTCTTGCACAACGAACGGCATGAGCAATATCATTTTCTTGTTTCCAAAGTTCTACACTCGGCTCTATTATTTTCATAACTTATTTATTTAAAAATACCAATTAATTTACCAGCTTCTTCTTCCATAAACATAAAACTAACTCCGTTATCAGTTTTAAGAATATAATCAGATTTATCTTTAAACAACTGAAAATTCTTATTTACACAAGCTATTTGACCAGTACGATAAATTCCATCATCGCCACTACGAGTAGGGTCAATAGCAATAACATAAACACCATCATCTTTATGTTTACAACATTCTTCACAAGCATCTTTAGAATAGCCAATAGCTTTGCCGTTAGCTTCGTCAATAGCTTTAGTATTCTTTTTATTTCCAATAGTGTTCATTATAATTTGCTCGTTCATAGCTTTGCAACAAATTGGACAAACCTCATGAACTAAAGCAGCAGAAAAAATATCAGACATATTAGTAATATTTTAAAGTTATACATTTGAGACCCCCCGTAGAGGAATTGAATTATTTAAGCATTTTCATTACTTTATCATAAACAGCATAATAAAGACCAATTAAACCATGATTGTTATCAATATCAATACAATCAGTAAGTTTAGCTATATCTTCGCTTGCATGAGTATCTTTAGAACCAGCATCTTCTCTATTAATTCTAAAGACAACACCGCCATTTTTCAAAATAGCGTCAACTTCATTTTGGAATCTACAATCAGCAATAATACAAAAACCGTTATAATGTTTAAGATGTTGAGCACGATTCATACAAACTTTTACCCAAATATTTTCATTAATATGATTACGGCAAATATCAGTACCGAACCATTGAAGAATATGTCTTATTTTAATAGCACATTCGTTATTGGGCATACCGAGATTACGAAGTTCTTCAAGACTATATTTGCTAATATGTCCTTTAATAACAGCTTGGTCATCAATAACTTCACAAGTAGCAGGATTGTAATAACGAGCATCTTTTATATTTCTATCATCAAGAAGTGGACGCTTTATATTAAAAATAATACTAACACAATCTTTTAAAGCATCAGCAAAATGAATAATACTTCTATTATATTGTTCAGAATTATCATACCATTTCTTAAAAGTAGAATAAGTACCACATTCATGAACAAAACTAATCATAGAAGCAACGGTATCTTTACCGGAGTTCTTAACTCCAGCAATACCAATAAGAGGTCTTTTATTAAAATTCATATTATAATTATTTGTTATATCAAATATATAAAAGTTTTATTTGTATTATATAATACGAAACAACTCATTCTAAGGCGTTGTGTTGAACGTTATGCAAAATCAATACAATTGTAAAGGACGCACGAGAAAGTCTTCCACAGGACAAAAGAATAGCATTCTTGCGTATGTTGGCAGTTGTTTCTAACATATTCGCAATCGGTTACAGTATGAGCACAAAAAAGGCTACTAACAGTATTACAACCATTAGTAGCCAGATTAATATCCTAATAAATTCGATAAATAACAGCTTTTTCTACATTGACATCATTTACAATATGTACATCAACATTAAAATCCTTATCACAATTAGGAATAATATAACCGATATAAATGCGATAAGCACCGGTATAATCTCTTTTAAGCTTGATAGCGTCTTCAACTTCTTCTTCATAAAGACAAATATAATAGTTATATCTCTTTTCTTCGTTATTATATTTTTGAAGAATATTATAAGACTTAGCATTAAAGTTTGTAAAGAGAAACAAACTCTTAAAAAATGCAGAATAATAAGTCTTTTCTCTATCAACTTTCTTAGAACTTATAACATCAAAATATAATTTAATATTATTGGTATCAATTTTGCCAATATTATTATCAGGTTTTTTATCAGTAGTTTTTATAACATCATCTTTCTTTTTTATAAAATTAAACGTAGGCATAATTATAATAAATAAACTTCTTTAATATGAAAAGGAACTTGAGCTATACCACTTCTTTCTCCAAAAGTTATAAATACATATTTGCCAATATAATTTTTCTTATTTCTAAGAATTTCTTCTTGTTTAGCATGAGGATAACTAAAACCGGTTTCAAACGTTTCATCATTAATATCATTACGACAAGTAATAATAGGAAGATTACGTTTTTGTTCAGATTGAATATCAACAATTAAAAACTTACCATCAGTTTTAGATTTAAACTTTTCCATATAGCCAACACGACGACGACCATATTGATAATCAACATTTGGATTACGAAGTATTAATCCCTCAAATCCTAATCTAATAAAATTATCACGGAATATAACAGCATTGTTATCACTATAAACATTATAATCAGGAAGAATAACTAATTGCTTAGTATTATTAAGATGTTCGTCAATATTATTGAAGTGAGCAACATTTCCTAAACTGTGAGTTCTAATATCACTTCTTCTTTCTTGAAGCATATCTTGAATAGCTATATCATAACACCAAAATTGAAGAAGCTTATTTTCTTTACAATTTGGGTCTTTAACAAAATGATTTATTTCATTAATAGTATGACCAGGAAGATAAACTTCACCATCAAGAATCCAATTATCATTAAGCATACTCAACATAAATCCTGGTGGAATAGCATCAATTAAATAATCTTCAAGATAAGTAAGAGTATGCCAAATAAGACCTTCTCGACTTTGAAATTTAAGACGAACAGAACGAAATATATCATCTGTTCTATAGGCACTAATAAAACAACGAAGACCATTAATTTTCCATTGTCCTATCATATTAGGAATTTTATTCCAAATCTTACCAGTATAAGATTTAGCAAGCATAGGAAGAATATTTCCGTTATTTTCATTAGTACGATAAGACGGAAGATAAGCTTCAAGATAAGGATATAATGAACTTGTACATTCCCTTACGGGGGGTCTCCCGTTATCATCTTTTATATCTTCAAAAGTGATATAACCTTGCTTTCGTTTATCGTTATAACGAGATTGAAGTTCTTTATTAGCATCCTTTTGAGTAACAGCATAACTTTCAATACGAATATTACCACCAACGATACCATACTCAACAGTGATACTATTCGCATCACTACTTAAATAGGCTCTCCAACAACAAGGTTTTTCAAGATTATTTTTTCTATATAACCATTCATTCATGTTTCTTAGGTTTAAAACTACCAAAAGCAAAATTCATAGTACGAGAATTAAGAACTTCAAGACGTCTATCAGCAGCAGTTTTTCTTAGCTTACCGTCTTCGGATAGAGTTTCAGTGCTAACTTTTCCACTAAACATGTCTTTAGTTCTAACTTTTCGAGTTCTACGTACAGGTTCTTTAGCATCAGCATTGGATTCTTTTTTCTTATTACCTTTACCTTTTTTATATTTACCGATTTCCGGATGATTTCTCGTGAAGAGTTCGTTTTCTTTATCAAGAGTTTCAAATCTTTTTCGGTAATCAACACATCGTTCATCAGATAATACTCCTTTATCAATTCCATCATCTAAAACATAATTAAATTTCCAACAAGTACGGTCGTAAGCATAACAATTATAAGTAATAGGATAACCAACATTTTCGATATATCTTGAACAATCAAGTTCTTTAAGTAAACCATCAAGAACTTTTTCATGACCTTTAGACTTTATTTCTTCAGCCATGAATCTATAATCAAAATTGTCAGGACTAAAACTCATAATTTAAAAATCACTTTTATTGCATTTAAATATAACCACACGTTTAGGATTGCCAATAAGACAAACGTTATGTCTATACCATAAAATAGCATCAGAAGTAGGAAATTGTTTAGGTACATTATCAAAAGTACAAACGCCAGTTTTATAATCAACATTAGAGTAGACCATGTTATCAGTTTCTCCACTTCCGAGCAAATCAAACTTTTTAATAGCATCAGCATCTTCTTCGTTATCAATATCTACTTCACCATAACAAATTGTAGAACGTTTATCAATAGTAAGATTATTACAATCTTCGCCTAAACAAAGAGCTTCGTTTTCATCAAGTTCTTTTTCTTGTTCAGTTGTAATAGGCATCATTACTATTATCTTCTCGTGCATATCTCTAATACGGCAGAGCACTACTTTCTTCCGTATCCCAAGCAAGTTTATCTTTTTCTCCATTGTCTTTATAGTTTTCTTCTATATAATTATAAACATCAATAATAAGTTTATCAATAATTTCTCCGGAATATTCTTTCTTAAGTTCAGCAAAATCTTTAACATCATATTCTTTAGGAATAACAAAAGGAATAATATTATAATTATCTCTAAGCCAAATAGCCTCACGATAACCAGTCATATCATTATCCATAAGACTAATAATACAACCTTTATCATTAAGTTTATTATGAAGATAATCGTATTCTTTTTGTTTAAGTCTATAAGTTTCAGACGGAATATTAATAACTCCAATAGACATTCTATCAGTGGAGACCCCCCGTAGAGGATTGAACTGTATAAAATGATTCTCAATAGCAAGCCTATCTTTACTACTTTTAGTAATAACTATATAATCATAATTATTAAGTTCAAGATTTAGCACACCCTCAATATGATTACTGTTGGTAATAAACCGAACATCACCTTTCTTACGATTAGGAAAATACAATTTAATATTATAAATACCATTTTTGTCTTGTCCTAATACATAAGCATAACAAGGGTCTTTGCTATCATAAAAATATTTAGGTTCAGGATTAATATAACGATTAATATAATATTGGTCAATAGCATAAACGAAATGAGTATTAAGATGATTAAGACTAATACCGAATTGATTCCAATATTTTTTATCATTACTATTCCAGGGACGAGGAACTATTTCAATAATACTTTTAGTATTACGAATAGCTTGAAGAGAAGTTTCTATTTGAAGTTTAACGTTATCGTCTTTTTCTTTTCCATAAATTATATCACGAAAAGTATACGCAATGTGACGAATAACAAATTGAAAATCATTCTTATTATTGATATTAATATTTCTATTGACAATACCAGACAAAACATAAGCAACTGCATCAAGACAATCACCCCAAAAGTAACCAGCAAAATCTCTACCTTTAAGCATACCTTTGTCGTTATAACGAAAACCAAAACTCGGATGTTCATCAACACGAAAAGGACTGGAAATTAAATCTCCAGTATCAATACAATGCTGAATAACATAGTCGCTAATTCCAGTATAAACAGCAAATATTGTAACTTGACTGATTTTGCTAAATATATAACTTTTGGTTAGATTAGTATTATTAATATTTCGTCTCATATTATCGTTCTCGATTGCATATAAAAGAAAAAGGTCTGAACTGCCAAAATAGCAATTCAGACCTTTCTAACCAAACTTAGAGTTATTTTATTATAACTCTTTTTCAACCATCAGCAATTATATAAACACAGTTTTAGAACGGCAAATCATCAGTCGGATTAACACTTGCTTGAGGAACAGCACCCATTCCCATAGGAGCAGCAGCGGCAGCAGGAGCACCAACAGGAACTTGCGAATTAAATGCAGGAGCCATACCAGGAATTTGAGGAGCAGTCGGAGCTTTAGCTACTTCACGATAAATAATACTTTCTTTAGAAGCATCGACATGAAGAACTGGAGCACGATTTTGGTCAAACAGTTCTATATAACCTGTACCAACAAATGATGGGAACGTAAAATCACCAGCAGAATTACCACTTGCAACAGGTTTCCATTGACCCTTAATCTTAGTAAAACGAATAAGTTTAATCCAAAGAGGAAGATAATTACCGGTAGCAGATTTATAAACAGGCTTACCATTATTTTCCATATAACCTAAGAAATTCTCAAACAAAGTTCTCCAACCATTAAGAACAACTTCCGGTTCAACAGGAACATATTCCATATTATCGTTGAAGTCCTCGAAAGGCAGTTCAAGAGCATCCATCATTTCTTCGCTCATAGCGTTACCTTTAAGAACGAACACATTAAGAATATGTTTCAGCCAATTCATAGGTTGTTCAACTTTCCATGCTTCGTCTCCACCAGGAATAGTAAGAGCGTTACTTTCAGCAGGAGAAATACGAAGTGTAACATACTTTCTTACACTCGGGTCTTTAGCATTAGATGCGAAAGTAAATACTAAAGATGGAACAGCAAGACCGGCAAAACTTACCAAAGAACTATCTTCTTTTTGAGTAGCCCATGCAAGTTCAACACTTTCAAGATGAGCTTTAAACAAACCAGTAGCAGCATCAATGTCTCTTTCGTCAAATTTAAGACGAGTAGTACCACGAACTTCACCTAAACCACGACGACGTTTTTTAGGAGTAGCAGCATTAGGTTCATTGTTATCTTTAATTTTAGTCGCATCGTTTACTGGATTTGCAACTCCAGCATCTTTAATTTCAGCCATAATTTAAACGTTTAAATAATTATTAAAATTAGATATAAGAAAGCCCGAACACTCAACATTTGTATCATGTTCGGGCTTATAAGGTAATCAGAGATGGAGAATAATATTATTCAGCTACTTCATCAGTTGCAGCATCATCTTCGCCTTTGGATTTGCGAGTGCTTTCTGTATCTTTAAATTCACCGAGCATAGCAGCCTTAACAATAACTTCTTTGTGACCGTTGAAATAAGGAACTTCACGAAGTTCTTTAATATCAACTTCAAAAGTACGAGACATTTTCTTAGCTTCTTCGCCCAAATCTTCTTTCAATGCACCCCAAACAGCAGAGTCAGAGAAAGTCAGAGAAACACCAGTTCCGGAAAGGTTAGAAGAATTGCTACACTTAGAACCGTAATACTTGTTAACTTGTTCAGGATTAACAGCATTAGCGAGAATCTCGATTTGTTCTTCTTTAGTAATACCCTCGACTTGCAGAGAAGCAGCAAATTCAGGTTCGCCATTTTCAATAGCAGCTTTCAGAACATCATCGAAGTTGTTAGTAACATATTCAACTTTATCAGTCTTAGACATGCGTTCTTTAGTCTTAACAGCGTTACCGTTTTTGTCAAACATTTGAATACCCTTAGTGATACCCCATTCGTCGAAAGCTTCGTGAATAGCTTTAACGCCCTCTGGAGTATTCATATCAATGTTTTCTTCTGCACAAAAATCAACAAGATTTTCGTCTTTGTTAGCGATAGCTTGTTCAATAGCGTCAATGTTAGAAACGAACATGATATAACCGCCATTAGTAAGACCCAATGCACGAGAAACAGCAGGAGTAATACGGAAACCACCAACAGTAGGATTAGCTACCAATTCGGGTTCAGAAACTGCGTTACGTTTAGCAACATTAACTGCACCAAGACCAAAACTCAACTTTGTGTTACCTTTAAAAGTTTTCATAATTTAAAATTTTAAATTGTTAATATTAACCTCAACATGAGGCTTGATTTAATTCTTAATTTCTTCTGGTTGAATATCAATAATATCGGCATCTTTTAAATCAGCGCCAGCTACTATCTTCAATTCAGTTGTTTCTGATACACCAAATAATATATCAGAAGCAATGTCACGAGCAGCATAAGTAAAAGCTCTATGACCGATAAGTATTCGAGCATACTTTTTATAAGTATCTTTGTCGAACATACCAGCAGCTTGAGCTTCATTATAACTAAAGTGACCAATAGCACGAACTTCCTTGCCATTAACGTTACGAACAAGTTCATATTCAGTAACGAAATCTACTGGCTTAGCAGGAATGCGAGTAACAGGAATCTTCTTTTCAGCAATAATGTTATTAGCATGTTTTTGATTAATAGCAACCTTATGATGTTCTGTAAGTTGGTAATCGCGATAAATATTACCATTGAAATCTTGATACCATTTTACAGGATAAACATAAATATGGTCGTTATTTGTATCAGCTTCTGCAAGCTTAGTAGCTTCATCAGCAGTTTTACATCTAATAGCATATTCGGGAAGAAGATTATCAACATAAACATTAAAACCATCAGTACATTCGTACTGAGCCACATAATCTTTAGTTAGTTCCCAAGTTATGGCTGCCTTTGATAATAATGCTTTTATAACATGAATATCAACACCAGTTTTACCATTAATAACATGAATATGTTCAATACAGGTGCTAAAAGGAAGATTTAAATCTTGCGCTCTCATCAGAATAGCAAGACCATCATTAACACTTTTAATACCACCCTTATCACTTCTCATAATCTTAGTGAGAAAATTTTCAGCAACAGCTAATTGTTTATCGTCAAAAAGATTAATAGAAGAAAAACGTTGATTATTGGTTTGATGTTGAAGTTCATTATTACTTGCAGCAGGAACTTTATCTGCAAGTAAATTTTCTTTAGTTTCGTTTTCTTTATTCTCCATTGTATCAAAGACCACTTGTTTTCTTTATGATTACATTGACAAATATATACATTCTTATTATTACATCAATCATTACTAACGAAAAAATTAGTACGCTCACTTCTTTTAACTATTGAATGCAGCACGGACTGTTTTTCCTTTTCCAGCTCCTTTTCCTCCAACGTACCAACCATATACAATTTATATATCTTAGCACTATCTCCATTAAATCTAATACCATTAAAGCGATAAATAAACTCTTCAATAGTATCATTAAACGGGGTGGTGAAAATAATCGCGTCTACGCTTGTTTCCAACGCATCAGACGAACGATTTTTCATGCTTAATATATATAATAAGGTATTACGTTCAGCGTCTGTTAGAGAGCCGCTATTTGGGTCGAGGTTGAACCGTTTCAGATTGATTGACGAGAGAGCAGCAGATTTAAAAAGTTTAATATCACCAGCTTTAGCACCAGTTTTATAACGAATATAATCGCCAGTTTCTTCATAAATAATCGCTTTAGGAGCAGCCTTATCATGATAATCACCACAAGCAATATCATTATCAAGCAAACATTCAGTAATTAAAGCAGCAAATTCAGCTCTTTTGCTAACAATAAGAACTTTCTTATTAACAAGCTCGTTCTTAAGCAAATCAACAACAACATTAAATTTAGCTTTATTATCAGTAAGAAGATTCTTTCTTTCTCTCATAATATTATAAGCAGCAGTAGCCTTTTCTTCGATAACAATAGGATTAAAATATTCATCTATTTGTTTATCAAAAGGACTATTTTTATCAAGATTTTCATGCCAACCGTTATAAGAAGCAATATTACGTCTTACCTGTTCAGCACTTTCTCCCGTAAATTTATTACCAATACGAGCAAAATCAATAGTTTCAAGATTACCAAAGATGCTAATGCAACTACTAATATAATCGCAATATTCATCATATTTAGTTCTATCAGCATCGTCAAGATAACATGGAATTTGGATTTCCTCTACGGGGAGTGTGAATCGACTTACATCGGCAACTTTAGCTTCATTCATAGCCGGAAACATAGCATAAATTTCAGCTCTATCTTTAGCAGCAAATTTATCTTTTTTAGCAGTAATATTATTAATAATAAACAAATTAAATTTTGTTCTACTAATAACACAATTAACACCGGAAATAGTATTAAGATTAATATAAATAGCAATATTATATCTATAATTTACACTACTCTTAATATAATCAGCGCTAAGACAAGTATAATTAGTTTCAACTATACCAGCTTTTTTACAAACATCTACAACATGAGAACGTGTTTCATAACAGTCAACAATAACTATAACTTTAACATTAGGATTTTTAGCAACACTTTTACTTATAATTGTGGAACAAATTTCTGCATAATCTTCTTTCATAGCATCAAGATTGTAAGAAGCATTAGCATGAAAATCTTTTACCCACTTAGTAGCAATATCATCATAATAATTATTAGGAAGAGTTTTCATAATTAGTCATCAAATAAACGATTATACATACCAGCTTTCTTACGAATCTGTGTCTTTCCTTTTCCTTTAGGAGTAATTCCGAGTTTTATAGGATTGATAATATCATAACATTTATTGTAATAATACTTATAATTAATATTACGACTTACAATATCTGCATCATCAAGACTATTTATAACACAAACTTGCATTCCAGCAGCAAGTCTTGAACGTTCTCCTGTAACATTATGAACTTTCTCAACAGTATAACCGTTATTAGTAACATAAAATCTAACATATCTTTGACATACTTTAGTTTGAAGTTTACCATTGATAACTTTAGTTTCTTCAACATGAAATTGACGACCTACATTTTGAGTCATACAAAAATCAAGTATATTGTTACTGTTTTGAAGAGTAGTCATAATAGGAACATTATTAATGAAATACTGATAAACAGCTTCTGCAACAATAGGCATACTATAACCTTTCTGTAAATCATTAGCATACATTAAAGGATTAAAGTCACCTTTAAGTTCGTCTTTAAGTTTTCCTTTACTACGAAATTGAGCAATATAATTGTTCACATCACGAGCTATAAGACAATGAAGAATGTCACTATCGGCAGACATTCCAGTTTTATTTTGCCATTCTTTAGTAATACGGTCAAATTCCTCACGTTTATCTTCATAAACTTTAACCATAATACCATCAGTATTAGCAGATATAATAGGAATATCATTAAGTTCAAGTTCTTCACAAAGCATAAGCATCATAAGCTGTCCATTAATAGTAACTTCAAGAGTAGCAAGTCTATCATATAGAGGACCTTGTTCAAAACCGAATTTTCCATAGATGCTATTAATCACAATCTTAAGAACAAGAGCAAAAACATCACGAGGAATACCATCTATAACAGCTTCGTTGCTATGTTTAACTTCAACACGAGTATCTTTCATCCATTGAATAAGATTACGAAAAGCAGACTTAACCATGTGCTTAGGCGCAACACCATAATAAGCCATAATAGAAGGATAATATGAAGCAATATCAAAATGAAGAATAGTAAACTTACGCGTAACAGACGTTTCATCAACGAGACCCCCCGTAGAAGAACGATAAGTTCCATTCCATTCAGTTGTACTCCATATTTCCATAGGTCTATCAGCACTATGAAGACCACCTGTAGCAAGATTATATTCAGTATCTCCAATTTTAACAGTCCTACTAAACGCATCTTTACTTACTTTATAAAGAACAAGTTTCTTCATATCAGCAAGAAGATTTTGTAGTTCAGGAGTTTTAAATTGAACACAATCAAATATAATCTTATTAAGGCTCATAGCAGTTCTAATAGTTCTACCATCTTTCCATTGTTTATAAGGAATACCACTAAATTTAGTATAGAATTTCTGAAACAGAATATCAGCCATATTACTACGACTGCTGCTAAGAACATCTACTCCATAACTTGCGGTAACAGCATAACGAGATTTAATCTCGCTTGAATAAAGACGAACAATTTCTGCAACAATAAAAACATCATTAAGATTATAATGAAGCATATCGGGAATATATTCATCAATAATATATCTATGCCATTTCTCAACAACGTTATTAAGTTCGCGAATACTCATGCCTTTATACTTAGGAATCTGATTATAAATATCAGCATCTTTTTCGCATATTGGCGGCAATTCGTATTCTAATAATTCATACCATTGCAGATTAATAGAAGTCTGTTTAAGACCTTTAGGAATATATTTCTTTTCATTATTTTTATCAATATAAGTACCAGCTTTATTAAGAGCAAAGATTTTCATAACATCAATATCAATATAAGGAAGTCCAAACTTATTAAGACTTCTCATAAGAAAATCATTATTAATTTCTTTTTTATCTTTATCTTGAAGCTCAATAATTTTCTGGCTTGTATTGAATAATTTAGTAATAAGTTCTTTAGTAGTATCACACTGATTAAAATACATCAATAAAGCCGCAATCATAAGTTTATCATAACTACGACTATTATATCCGTATAAATCAGTACGAATAGGAACATTATTTTCATCAATTATAAAATGATTAATATATTCAATCATTTTAAATAATTGAGAATCATCTTTATCTGTAATATAAAAAGATTTATGTTTAACAGTAGAAAGTCTACGTTTGATTTCTTCAACAGTAAGTTTCTGAATCATAGGTATTCTTTCTTCTTTATCGTTAACACAATCTTTAAATACTTCAAGATAAGAAGCTAAATCAACAAAAGTAATAGAAAAGAAATTAGGAAGAATTTCTACATCGTAACATTCACATCTAATCACTACCCATAAATTCTTTTATTATTAATATAAGTAATAGCTTTAAATAATTTATCTTTTACAGCAAACAAATGCTTGACATCATCAAGTTTATTCAAAGAGAGAGGGATATATAAAATAGGATAACCATTAATAATAGTACTTTTTCTTTCTCTTCCATCAATGAAAGCAACATCAAAAGCTCTACCAAAAACAATTATATATTTTACATATTTAAGACCGAGTAATTCATTGCCTAATATTCTTGCACAATACTTATTGGAATTACCAGCAAGATTATAATTAGAATAACAAGGACATTTAATATCATAAGTAACATACGCTTGTTCAAGTAGTTCATAATTGGTAATATCAAGCCACATAGCTTTTAGAATATTAATAAACTTATCACGTTTCTCTTTACCATAAGTACGAGGAATAATAATAAGAGTATTAGAAGTTATAGTACCAATTCCTACTTCAATTGTACGACCTGTATTAAATAATCTATTAGGACAATCTTTACAATGTTCACAAGTATCTACCGTCATATAGAACAACATTATATGAATATAACTGTTGAATATGTATAAGTAGTTCCTTTAGGCATTTTCTTAAGAACAATATCAGTTTTATCAAAAACACTAAAACCATCATCTTTAGCATGGTCATCATTCCATATTCCATCTTCTGGATTAACAGCAGCAAGAATAAATAAAGGATGGTCAATATTATATCCAACAATAATATATTTCTTTCCTGCTATTTTACATTCTTTACCAATATATTTAACAATATTATTAGCACCAACTTCTTTAAAATCAATTTTATCCATACCGCAATACGAGAAAATTAGACGCACGACTACAAGCAACATAAAGACGACGACGCAAATCGTCAGCATCAGTATAAGGATGTCCATTCTTATCATAAACCATATCATTAACATCTACAAAAACATTTTTATATGTACTACCTTGACTTTTATGAGAAGTCAAAGCAAATCCATAATCAATATCACGTTTAAAAACTATATTACCAAGATTATCTCGAACATCAGTTAGAATCAAATACTTGCGTTTAAAAGCAAAATATTTCTTCCATTTAGAAGCAGCCATTTCTTTACTTGCAGCTTTGGCATCATCTATAAGATATTTAAGTTCTTGACAATAAGTTATAAATGTAGATTGGTCGGTATGATTAATAATAAAGAGAGGTTTAGTTATAGCACCGCCATGAATAGCTTGAAACTTAACTATAAATCCTTTAAAGCCATAATCGGAGTCGGTAAAATTAAGAATATCACGAATAATATAATCTTCGCTATTGTTAATGATAATATCATTGAACTCGTCAACAATAGTTACATAACTCATAATAAGGTCGTTATTATTAAGAATAGATTTTTCGGCACTTTGTATAATACTATTACGAACATATCTATTCCAAATTCCAACAGCGCCATTAGTATAAGCTATACAACGATTAAGGTCAACGTTCTTCTCGAAATCTTTATTACTAAAAGCACGAGCAACAAGTTCAGTGAAATCATCAATTCCAACAACTACATAGCCTTTACCGTCAATTACATTTCTTCTATGATTATTGATATAAGTAAGAAAATTATAAGTTTTGTTCTTAATATCTTTGCGAAGAATATCAAGAAGAGTTCTTATCGGATTATCATCATCTTGACGAACAATTTCTGTTAAACGATTAATTTTAACAGCCATTTTAAAAGCGGATGATACAGCTTCATTAACAGGAGAAAGCTGACTATCATCTCCAATAACAATGATTTTAATTTTTTGACGAGCACAATAACGAGAAATATAATTAACAAGTGCACGGTTAAGCATAGAAGCTTCGTCAATAATAAGAACTCTACAATTTAACTCTGTAATTTTTACACCACCAATAGGATTAAACGCAGGATTATTTGGGTCAAAATCTTCAATATTAACATCAAGACGAAATCCAAAAATTTTCTGAATAGTTTCAACTCTATGTTTAGTAGCATTACTCAAAACACGACAAGCCTTGTGAGTAGGAGCAGCACAATGAATCATTGAAGAACTAAACTTACAATGGTCAATAACATATTTGGTAACAAAAGTTTTACCTACACCACCAGCACCGCATAATGCTTGAATATTATTTCGAGCATCAAACGGTGCAGCGATAAAATCAATAAGATTGGTAACAGCAGCTTCTTGACCTTTATTTAAAACAACATTATCGTTATCTCGTTTTCCAATATCAAATTTCATTACCAATCAAAATTAACTTCAAGTTTATCATTGTTATTATATTTATTAAATTCTTTAATAGCTTCTGCCATTTCGACAACATCAGCAGGATTGTAAGAAGAAACAACATCAAAAAGAACTAAATCGTCAACAGTTTTGATTATCTTTCCTTTTACAATAAGACCGATAGATAGAGCAGAATAAAATTTTCTGTGCATCTTACAGCGTTTGTCTTTATCACGAATAATCTTTATTCTATGTCCAAACTTATCACGTTTTCGCATATATACATTTTTCTTCTTATAAGTATCAAAACTTTTAAGAGTAAAAGTATAAAGATTACCTTGATAATTACATTTAGTAAAGCCATTCTCATCATTAACTACAATTCCGGTAGCTTGTTTAACAAGAACAACTTCTTTCTTTGGCGGTTCTCTTTTCTTCTTTGGGGGATTAAAAGAGAAATTAAACGTTACCATAATTATTTGCGAATAGCTTTCTTGCCATTCATAATTTTAGTAACATTAGAAGCTATATCAATCTTACGATTATGCTTAGCAACTACATTATCATTCTCTTCAACATCCTTAGTTTTCTTCTGTTCAGCAACATCAGAATAAACGCGAGTATATCCACAATAGTTACAAAGAAAATCAATTTTACCATTAGTGCTATTTCCTAAGGCAGCACCAACAACAATAGTGATTTTCTTACCACCACTAATTTTAACTCCGTTTACTTTGTTAAGTTGACGAACAACTCCAACTTCATCGTAATTTTTACTCATAACTTTACATTGGTTAAATTAAACATATAGATAAATTAAATAGCCAAGAATAATAACAATAGTTAGAATAACAATCTCACTATCATATTTATTATTCTTGACTAAATCATTCCAAAACCATATAATAGTCAATACTGCCAGTATTACTATCTCGCTAATTAAGCCGCTAATGACGATTAACACATTGAGACCCCCCGTAGAGGATTGAATAGATTCATGACAATATAGCTTTAGTTAAAGCTGCACTAATAGCAATAATAGCAGCAATAGTAATAGCAATAACTATAATAGCTTTAATCCAAAATTTGACTTCCCAATTCATTTCTTATCGCTAAAATTAATTATTTGACTAAAATAAGGCAAATCAACTTTATATTCATGAAAGAGTTTTATTTCAACAGGAACTCCAGGAATAGAATTCTTTTTGAAATAACGAACGGCAGATTTATAACCACTATCTTTATTAGCAGCTATTATAATAATCTTAATTTTATCGTTTTTATCAGAAGTATAAAATGTAACCATAGTATTAAATTAAAATAGATTCAATTAAATCAGGAAAATAACAATCAATAGTAGCATGATATTTATTATAATTAGCTTTTAAATCAAGACCAAAAACTTCACAAATATCTATAATTTCATTAATAGCTTTTACATAATAACTATCATGTTCAACTATATTATAAGTAGAATTTTTATCATCACTTGTTAAATAACAAATATAAGCAAGAATAACTTTAAGACCAGCTTTAAAACAATTAAATCTATTATCAAATTTAATTTTGTGAAAATGCATAACAGAACGTTTATCGTTATACTTAATATATATCACAGGATGATAATACCCATCATCAGTTTTATGAACATAAGTCCAAATACCAATATTTTCTTGTAAAGACTTATTAATTTCATCAAGACAAACTTCAATATCATAAAATTCATCTTCAAGAAAAGCAGCAAGAAGAATATTAACTTTAATATTAAGTTTCTTATTATTAGTAAAATTAATCATAATATTAATAGTATTTTTAAGTTGTTTCTGTTATATAATACGAAATGAAAGCGTATAAAGCTCGCTATTCAATTTTCATACGCTTCATGTAGGATTAATCATTTTTGCGATTAAAATGTAATGATGGGGCTGCAATGAAGCGCAGAAGCCAATGTTCGGCTCTTTTTGAGAAAGTGCTCCGGAACGAACGAGCAAACACGGTTCGGAGTAGTACGAACAGTATAATAAGGAATATTAGTACGAATATCAACGCCTTTATCCTCAATAACACCATAACAACGTTCGGTAGAAAACCAAACAGTGTCACCAATACGAAAACTACAAGCTTTATCAAAATTAGATTCTTGTAGTTCAGCAGCAATTAATTCTTCTTTGTTGTCCATAATTTAAAGATTTATATAATTAATAAAATGAATAGTATCAATACAAAAAAGCCCAATACTATTCTCACGAACAATATCGGGCGAAGTTTAACCTTTAAACAAAAACTGTAATTTAAGGCAAGAAAAGATTTACAAAACACAAGTAATAATATCAATTCAAATTTAAACTCTAAGACAAGCAAGATGCTTGTTTCGGCTTTCATTTCAGCCATCATCAGTTAGAGAAGTTTTTAAAAACAGAGTACCAACTTCACAGTCACCTCTGTTAGGAACATTACTTAAATAACATGAGTTACAATTAGTACTAATTTCACAATCTGTACCAACTTTGGAATAAACTAAATTAGCAACAAATCCAAAACAAGTATTTATGATTTTTTATTAGAACTATTTCTACGTCTTTTAAGTTCAGCTTCAATCTCATCATCAGTAAACTTATCAAATACGTTTTCCTTATCACCATCTTTATGTTCAATAACAGATTTAAAAATACTATTAACAGCATTTTGATGCTTAAGAGCATGATGAGCAATAATACTGAATACTTCTTTATATTTACGTTGAGTAACTGCATCAAGCTTATTCCAAATTCTATCAACATGAATAGCTAAAGCAGCCCAATAATCAAAAGTATTATTGTTATTTTTAATAATAAGTGTTTTAATTTCATCAGCAGTAAGAGATGTTAAATACTTAACTTTCTTAATATACATATCAGCATCACGAGTCAATACATAAGCAATCATATCATCAGAAGATAGTTTATTGCTCATATCACTAAAAAGCGCATTAATTAATTCTTCAATATTTTTCATAACAGTAGTAATATTATTTTAATCGTTAAAACCAAATTGATTATCTTTATCAAATTGAACTTCTTCTTCTGTATTACTATTGTCAAATTCAGCATTGTTATCTAAATCGGTATGAACTAATTCAGAATCCATAGTAATAGTAGAAGCATCAATTTTATCTTTAGGCGGAATATAAGTTATCATAAAAACTGTTTTAGTTACCCCGTAAAGGAATAAGACTATCATCAAATTGGCAATGAAATATATTATGGACAAGACAATCTTATCCTCTACGGGGGGTCAGAAACAACTATAATATCTTATTTGGCAGAATCGTCTTTATCGGCAAAATCGACAGCATTGTTAAGTCTGCTAACATCAATATCGTTATTATTACAAAACTCATTGATATTTTCAGCAGAAGCATTAGCAAAGTCAGTAAAAGCAGAAACAAGAGCCTTAATAAAAAACAATTCTGAATATCTATATTCAGTAGCAAGACCGTTTTCTTTAACTTGAAATTTAGTCCAAATAAAATTAACATAAGCCTTACTATCTTTCTTAAGAATACCAGCTTCTTTAAGATGACTGATAATATTAAGAGCAGTAAATCTACGAATGCCAGCATTAAACATGACAATGGCAATTACTTCAAGATTTGCTTTAGGAACACCAGGAATACTGGGAATAATTTCTTTCTTACTTGTGTTCTTAACAGCAGCATCAGCAGGAGCAGCGGCAACATCGTTACCTTTCTTTAAATTAACCATAAAATTAAGAGTTTAAAAATTAGTAATAAAATTAAGAATATTATGTCTTGAATAAGACGTAGCAAATATAATAGTATTATCAATATCAGCAAGTATTATATATAAATAATTTATAAATAAAATAATCAAGATAATAATGATAATAATGATGAGGCTAAGACAAATTGTATTTGTCAGTAGAATTAACATTAATGCAAGTAGAAGTAATATAAATTCTACTAATAATGCTGATTCAGACAAAATTAGTTTTTAATAAAATGATAATCTTCGTGATTAAAATCATTACAATAAACATTATCATTATAATAATGATTATGAAGATAATCATCTTAATAATATCGTTTAAGATAGTCTTAATATTCTTGATAATAAAGACGAAAACGGTTTTGCAAACGCTTTTGCAGACGATTTTGGTCAAACTGATATAGCTAATCTTACTAAGACTGATGAAAATGCTTTCGCTAAAGCTGTTCAAGACGAAAAAAGAAAAGATTGAACTAATAGTCTTAGTAATAATAATAATGATAATTGTTAAGCTTGTCTTGATAAGATTTATAATGATGAGGCTAAAAATGATAATGCTAAAGATTTAGCAAATTTTGCTAATAAAGTTTGATGTGATGACGATTGTCATAAAAGAAATGATGAGAATGGAAATAGTAAAACTAAAGATTTGAAAAGCTATATTAATGCTGTTTGAAATGATAATGATTATAATAAAAATAATTATAAGGCGGTAAATAATAAAGTGGAAGTTTTGGGAAGTAGAGTTTTGTAGAATGAGAATAATGATGATTGTAGAAATGGAAGTAGGGATGATGTAGGCGGTGAGACTCCTCATATTACTCTTTCTCTCACTCTTTCTAATCTTCTTGCTAAACATCATACTGTTAATCATGCTCATCGCTTCTCCTACTGATTCTTTCATTCATGTCTAATAGCAACGTCAGAGGGCTACCGAACCTTATTTTGATTAGTAGCATTATTTACAGCATTTCAATTATCATTAATTCAATTCTCATTAATACCACTTCTTCTATTCTCGTTCAGACGGCTTCGGTCGTTTCTTCAAAACGACCTCGTGTATGCAATATTGAACACGATTTATATTAGCCTATATAGATATTATAGATAAATCTATAATATTATCTATATAGGCATATAAAGGAAGATTTTTCGTATTGTTCGTTATGCAACTATCATGTTTATCTCATCTTCATTAACAGCATTTCATTTATTAAGAACAACTTTGTTGCTAACAACAACAAGCTTATCATGATAAAAAGCAGTATAAGTTTTATAAAATTGTTCTATATTACCACGAAATACAAGATTATGATTAACAACAAATACACCTCTAATATCAGTTCTGCAAATAATACTATTATTACAAAGAAAAGCTACTGCGTCAATAATAGCTCGACGACCAACATTAAGCTCATCAGCTATTATATCATAATCAAGATAAATAATATTACTATTCCATTCAAGATTATTAATAACATAAAACAAAGTTTTAAGCTGAGTGCCAGTAGCATCTTTAATCAGACTAATCAGAATATTACTAATATCATAATATTTTATCTTATTATATCCTTTGTTTCTATTAGCAATACTTTTACCAACATAATTGTTATTAACATCAAAAGGAGTAGGAGAAATTTTACTAATAATATCATAAATAGCATTAAGACGAGGTTTTACAAAACTTGTATAATCAGCATATTTATGAACATTACCATCGTTTATATCAAGATTTACTTCATTAAGAACTTTTCTAATAATAGCAGTTTTATATTCTAAAGTAGCCATATTTGTTTTAGTTTTAGTTAATTATTCTTATTATTACAAACATTACTAACAGCATCATTTAAATTAAAAGTCTTATCAGATTTATTACAATCAACTTCATGAAGAAGTCTTATCATACTGATTACAACCGTTTCCGAAGTATTTAATAGCTGATGGTTGAGCAATGGCCACGCCAATTGCGTTCTTCGGCTCATCAATCAAGACAAGCACGAAGAACACGAATAAGCCAAATATATAAACAAATTGCACTAACTATAATACCCTCACCAATAATACAATAAAGAGAATTATTTTGGTAGTTTAATAAAAAGAACATTATTCCTATTGCTATTGTACAACCAATTGCAAATGTAAGCACAATAATCAAAGATAAGATAAATATAAATTTCATAATTAATAAGATTATGAGGGCGAGTATTACACCCGCCCTCGAATTAAACATTAAAATGGAGCGTCTTCTACATTAAGATTTGTAGAAGCAAGCAAGTTTTTGCGTTGCATTGCTGCTAACTTTTGCGCTCTGATTTGCTCCATGAGCATACGACGATTTTCTACTGCTGCGGCTCTATATTCCTCCAGTAATAGCGTATCTTTGGGTTCAAATACATTTACAACATGATATACGTATCTATCATAATCTTTCACATTATAATCGTGAGCATTACGAGTAAATGGATTTGTACCAACAACGCCAGCAGCAACAAATTCACCAATAATTTCGATTTGCATACCACAGAAAAAGCCCTCCGCCATTCCAACAGCTACAGCATTATCTACCATACCAACAAAACGACTATAAAAACTATGTCTACGCATGAGTTGGGAAAGTTGGTAATAACTTACTTGAATAGCTTGAGTAATACCCATTTCGCGACCTCCGTCGGCAGTTTTAACAGCAGCTTTAACGCCTTTGTCAATCAAAAGCGTAAACACATTGTAAGGTTGTCCTGTACTACCTTGACGTTCTTCGATAGTCAAGCCTTGAATTGTAACAACTTGTACAAAATTGTTCGGATTAGTCTTTAACGTTTTAATAACAGCGTCACGACCTTGAACAGTAGAAGCATTTGCAACTTCATTAACTACTTCATTTGTCTTTGTTTCTTCTGCAACCTTTGTTGCTTGTTCTTTTTCGTTCATAATTAGATAAATTTAGATTTGTTCTACTTAATACAACATCAAACAGAGCGAGAACGATAACACCGCTTGACGCAACATCACAATTTTCGAGAATGTCGAGATATTTAAATGCTGATGAACGAGAAGCATAGCTTAGGAAACATTTTCAAATTTTTGAGGATTATTATTATGAATAATATAGTCATGTAGAAAACATGACGGGGGTGTCAAGACGAGCGGCAGCACCGGGGGTATTTGCTACAATAGGTACGCCTACAAACTTTTTCACATAGATTTTATAACTCCATTACATTAATTATCATTTTCTTTATTATAGGTTACATAATCACTATTTTCATTAAATCCACTTATATTATAACCATTTTTAAAATTATTACTAAATCTATAATTAAATTTTCTTCTATCATTATTATATATTTTATAATCATTATAACCATCATTATTATAACATTCAACTTTATTAAAACCATTTTTATAATTACTATCAGTTCCGATATTAATATTTTTGTTATCTCTATTATTAAAATCATTTTCATTATCTTTAATTTCAGTATTAGCTACGCCATCACAATTTTATTTATATAATATATTATTAATCTTTCTCACTTAAACCGCGAAATAAAATCTTATTATCATTATTATTAAAATTATTTTAATCGTAATGTTTATTATCATTATCTTCATTTGTGATAAAACAAAGAAAACCAGCCTCATCGAGACCGGTATTATAATCATGTTGAAAATCAGTTTTTATTATTGTCAATAATAGCCTTATAATAATCGCCAAGATAAACATTAGCAAGAGAATCAGTATATTCAAGAAAAAAATCTTCAACAAGAGTAGTATTATGAGTATCGAGATAAAGAAGAATAAGAGCAGCAGTATAACATAGTCTATCAAGAGAATAATATAGTATAATATAGTATTATATTATAC
>OOCN01000093.1_pt1 | contig 92250 bp, 76 predicted proteins | sample 1671361 | NCBI WGS metagenome assembly OOCN01 (sample SAMN06348149, study PRJEB24527) | human gut metagenome | biome: human gut; feature: ankylosing spondylitis patient; material: feces | host: Homo sapiens | place: China | collected 2015-10
GATTGCATATAGCAATGACAAAAGGAACAGGACAAGAAGTATACTGATCATGATGACAATCTGTCTGACCACGATGCTGCTTGTTATCATCAGTACTGTGGGAAATGGGGTAATTCGTTTACAGAAAAGTCAGGCGGCAAGCTCATACGGAAGCAACTACGGCCTGTTTATCTCCGCAGATGGTACGCAATTAAAAGAAGTGGAACGCAGAGCTGAGATATCTGATATCGGCATCATGTGTACGGAGGGCATCCTGAAAGGAAATGAAAATGGCGGCTTTGTCAGTATGGATGAAACGGTCAGGAAAATGCTTCCCTATAATCAGGAATATGTGTTGAAGGAAGGTACCTATCCGGAAAAGGCGCAGGAAATTGCCGCAGGACGCGCTTTCTTTGATGCAGTGGGATACCATGATGTAAAGGTCGGAGACACCGTAACATTGGAGTACCGTTCCGGCATGCAGTCGGAATACGCACCGGTGGAATTTACTGTCAGCGGGATTTTATATGACCGGGATGAATATACCATCGAGGCTTCCTATGTTGTATTCGGTTCGCAGGATTTTTATAATGAGCGTGTTGCGGAGGGTGACAGGCAATATAATATCTATTTTACCTTGAGCGATTCTGCAAATGTATCTATGAATAATGTTGCGCCTGTTATAAAAGAAATCGCGGATTCCTGCGGCATTGACCAGAAAAACGTGATCATCAATGACCTCTACCTGCAGTGGGTATTGCAGCCGAGCTATGAAATGATTGTGGTTTGTGGAACCCTGATCCTCGGAATCGTGCTGTTTTCCGTTGTGGTCATTTATAATATCTTCCAGGTCGGGATTGCCCAGAAGGTTCAGGAGTACGGAAAAATCAAGGCGCTGGGTGCAACCAGAAAGCAGATGAAGCAGTTGATCTTTCGTGAGGGCATTCTTCTGGCGGTTCCTTCGATACCGCTGGGGCTGCTGTTTGGTTTCCTGATTGCGAAAGTCAGCTTCAACTGGCTGGTGGAGCAGGGAAATCTGGTATCGTCCGGAATCAAGAACCATCAGGTGCCTCTGTTTTCACTGACAATTATGCTCATCTGCATCTTTGTATCGTTTCTTACGGTCGTTTTGGCTCTGCGCAAACCCATGAAAATTGTTTCCCGGATTTCACCCATCGAAGCGACACGGTATCTTGACGGCTCCAAAACGCAAAAACAGGGCAAACGAAAAGGCAGAAAAGATGTCACCGTTTTCTCCATGGCAATGGCAAATGTGACAGGCAATCCGAAAAGAACCATTGCTACGATTCTTACCATGGGGCTTTCCTGTGTATTGTTTGTAATTATCTCTAATTATGTTGGGAATATTGACACGGAGCACGAGGCGCGGATTGCAATCAACCATGGACAATTTGAGTTGCAGCTGGATTATTCCAAGAATTATGATGAAGCCTATCCGGAGAATAATCTGGATACGATTCTGACGGATAATCCATTGAATGATTCAATGATTGAAGAAATCAAAAGCATTCCGGGAGTGACAGATGTCATGACGAGAGAGATTGTCTCTGTAAATCTGAACGGGACAAGATTTCCGGCTGATATTGTGAGTAAAAATGATTTTGATTTTATGTGCCAAGACGGGGATATTGGCTCTATGGACTATGATCAGGCGGTAAAGAATGGTGAAATTTTCTTTGGCTGGTCGGCGTGGATGGAACAAGATGGATATGCTCCGGGTGAATCCATTGCATTTGACTTTGAGAATGGAAGTGGAACCTATACCTATCAGGGAAAGATTGCAGGATCCTTTGTAAGTGCGGACACTTATCTTGTCATTCCGGAAGGTGTATACCGTTCCATGAATCCGAGGGGAACAGCCTATGGCTATCTGTGGGTGGACTGTGATAAAAAAGATGTTGCATCTGTGGAACAGAGTCTGAATACTTTGATTTCTAATACTTCGCATATCAAGCTGAACACCTATCACGCAGAATTGCAAACCGCAGAATACGCAAGCCGTATGATGAAGCTCGGCTGTTATCTGTTTATGGCAATTGTCGGTCTCATTGGGTTTATGAATCTGGCAAACACCATGATCATCAATATCACCACGAAGAAGCAGGAATACGGTGTGCTGCAAGCGGTAGGCATGACCAATAAGCAGTTGAATCTGAGCTTACAAATACAGGGCTTGATTTTTACGGTTGGCACCATCTGCGTAGCTTTGATCATTGGTCTGCCGCTCGGCTATGCACTGTTTTCCTATGCGAAGCATAATGGGATTTTTGGAATGAACGTTTATCACGTTCCTCTTATCCCGATTCTTATTATGATTCTTCTGGTTGGTATTCTACAAATTGTGCTTTCCTGGGTTTTAAGCAGTAATCTGAAAAAGGAAACGCTGGTAGAAAGAATAAGGTATCAGGGATAGCAAGTATTGCTGGGATATCCTCAGTACGATAAGCTGATGCAGATGGTTATGGAATAGGCGGTAAGAAGTTTTGCAAGAAAAATTGCATTTGGTTGCCTTATCGTATATAATTGATGAAAAAGCGAAAGGCGGTTTTGTATATGGCACCAATTACTCGTGAACAGGCATTGGAAAATGCTTTGGCTTCTTCGCGCATCGAGGGGTATGAAGTCACCGAACAGATCCGTGCCGACTGCCGCCGCCTGATGGACGGCAAAGTAGATGCCCGCACCTTGGCTGCTGAAATTCTGGCACGGCGCAGGGCGCAGCGAGGGTAAAATGCTATGGCAAACTATGCAGTGGATTCTTTGCAGGATGGGTGCTATCCGGGCACTGTGGTGTTAATAAATATACTTGGCATTCAAAATCAGTCCGACTTGGATGCCGTGGAAGGTACAATCGTTCCGGCCAAGGCTGCCTTATGGGAAGAAAAACCTTTAGCCGGAAGTTGCTATGCGCTATTGCTTAACAACTGATGGGTTACAGCAGGGAGCTTGCAAATGGATGAATGTACACATCTCATACGGGATTATCTATGCAAAAATCCCACTGCCATAAATTGGGGCTATTATGTAATGTCAGAAGATGATTTGTCGCAAGCATTACATCAGTTGAAATCTTTTGACCGCCCGGATATGTATGCAATCCTAAAAGATAAAATTGTTATCATCGAACATTTTGAATTTGATGCATCCGTATGCTCACGTAAAGGTATGAAGGGTATAAAAGAGGAGCGGTTGCTCGACCATTGCATTTCTTCCGCACCAATCGGCAACGAATTTCATGTAGGTAAAGGAGACTATCCTATATCACTGGCAAATTGGCAGGCAAATTTTGACATGACATTCGATTCTCACTATAACAAAATTCCTGCTTATAAGGAAGCTATTCGAAACAAAGGGAGAAACTTTTTCGACAAACCAATCGTGGTGGGTTTCTTTATTGAGAATCCGTATTCTCCGATTGTGTATAATTATGGAATGTCAAAAGAGCATGAAGAATTGTACTATTTTGAAACAGTTCAATTTGCAAGTAAAGTTTCTGCATCTCCTGATTTGGATTTTATCCTTTTTGGTAGTTACTGTAACGGGAGGCCACAAATATTTTATATCGATCGTGAAAGCTATAAGCATATCGGTGAATCTACTGATTTAGAAAATGCCGATTTACATTTGTCGCCGCTAAATAAAAGCGAAATCACCGTATACGGAAAATTTTAACTGTCCAAATTCAACGCAATCACCCAAATCACCAATCATTTTTGTGGTGGATAATAAAGGCGCGCCATGCGAAAAGCTGTTTTAATTGGAAATGGAGTTATATCCCAGCTAATACCCGCGCATCGTAATTCAGAGATGATAACTCGTTTTAAGTCTTATAACAATGGGATTATACGAGCAGGTGGATTATGACTTTAGCGGCCCACTTCAGCCACAAGACCTTTTTGGCAGAGAATATGTGACTATGGGTGGGGTTATTGACCACCATTTGACCACTACTGTGCAATCACATATCAAAATGCCGAAAAAGCCTGTTGTGATAACCGACAACAGGCTTTTTCTTGTTTTGGCAGCAAATGTGCAGAACCAGCAAAATTCACGTTCCTACGTCCGGTTGCGCCGCCCTGTCGTAGTTCTCCGACAACTGCGACATCGCAGGTTTTAGGCTTGTTTTTGCTCGATACAGCATAATTTGCACTTGCAAAAACGCGGTGGTCAACGGTAGTCAGACCACGAATTGACCACTATTGGGAATTGACTACTTTACAAGATTGAAATACGTCAGAACGGCGTTTTTCATATATAAACGTCCGTAGCTCAGCTGGATAGAGCACTGGCCTCCGACGCGAGGTGCCGGAGCTTCGAATCCCTTCGGGCGCACTTAAAAAGCGCATTGCAATGTACTTTTGCAATGCGCTTTTTGGTTTGATGTTATTTTGGTTTCAGAATCACTTCCCGCTTTCAGGGAAGATAATTTTGTTGACGAAGAAGAAAATCACCATAGACACGCCGCCGTTCAGAACGGTCGTGCCGATGTTATAGATGAAGTCCGGCACAAGCAATCCGGCTACGGCGACCCACACGCAGTTGATGGAGTTGACGATGCAGGTAATGACGCAGAACGCCAGTACATACCACGCGATCTGCTTGCCCAGATTGCCCTTGCTGCGGAACACGAAATTGCGCTGAATCGGGAAGTTGATGCACTCGCCAATGACCATGGCGATCATATACGCGCAGAAGTACGGCAGCCCGCCGTGGGCGGCATCGTAGCCGAGGATGTTCCACTTGAAGGTTTCCCCAAACAGGGTCACATCCACGCCTGGCCAGCCGAAATCCACCACCGGCAGACTGCTGAACGCAGCGGGCAGAAATTGCAGCAGCAGATACTTGAACACGGTAATCAGATTCGACACGATGACGAACAAACCGCCCTCGCGCACCCACTTGGCTGCGGCGGGGTGTTTTGCCGCAAAATTATTCCAAAACTGCATAATGCAACCTCCATCAAGCGCCGCGCAGACGCTTTTCCATCTGCGCATTCAGCACCACATTCTTAATCGCTTCATAAATCACCCGCACAAGACCCAGGATCCAGAAGCCCTGCAATTCCATGACAATGCCGTCCACCATGCCCATGCTGATGGCACCGTTCGTCATCTTTGCCAAGGCGCGAAGGGGCATATTGTACTGGAACAAAACGTTCAGGTCCGGCTTGCCGCGTTTATAGCTGACATCCAGCAGGATCGTCAGCACAAGCCAGACAAGCCAGCCCAGCGGGCTGCGTGCGTGGTTCAGTTCGCCCAAGGTCAGATTGCGGTCAATTTTGGTTTTGCCTTTCGGGATGGGATGCCCCAGCAGCTTTTCAAAGTCCGCATCGGAAACGCTCAGCACATCGCCCTTATAATAGCAATCCAGGTCCCTATCCTCATACGGATGCACGGTAGCCGTTCCATGCACGGAGATTTTCTCGCACAGCCGGATATCCTCCACGCTTGCGCCGACAAGCAGCTCGTACTCGCCGCCCTCGATTTCCCAGCGGTTAGCCTTGACATTCCAGAAACGGAACGCCTTATCGTCCAGCATGATGGTGATGCGCTGTTTCTCACCGGGGGCAAGCGTTACGCGGGCAAAGCCTTTCAGTTCCTTTTCAGGACGGAAAAGCTCACTGTTCTTTTTAGCAATATACAGCTGCACGATTTCCGTGCCTGCCACACTGCCGGTGTTCGTTACGGTAAGGCTGACCCCCTGTTCATCGGCAGCCATATCGCTGTACGCAAACGTCGTGTAGCTCATGCCATAGCCAAACGGGAAGCGCACAGCTTTTTCCGCCGTGGTAAAGTAGCGGTAGCCGATGTACAGCCCCTCGCGGTACTCCACAGTCTTGCGGCGGGTGGCAAAGTCGGCGGCGCTGGGTATGTCGGCGTAGGCCAACGGCCACGTTTCTGCCAGCTTGCCGCAGGGGTTGACCTTGCCCGCCAGTGCATCCGCAACGGCGCCCGCCCCCGCCTGACCGCCTAAGGCGGCGTACAACAGTGCTTGGCAGTTGTCCAGCCACGGCGTTTCGACTACGCTGCCGCTGTACAATACCACGACAATTTTCGGGTTGACGGCCGCCACAGCCTGCAGCAGATCCACCTGATTTTGCGCAAGGCGCAGATTGCTGCGGTCAAGACCCTCACTCTCGGCGATTTCATCCAGACCCATGCACAAAATAACTGTATCCGCCTTTGTCGCCAGTTCGCAGGCGGATTTCTGCAAAGCAGCATCCGGCTTACCGTGGCGGTCAAAGCCCTGCTGATACCCGATGACGTTCAACTCGGAGTCGATCAGCTTATCCAGCAGCACATCCACCTGTGTCGAGTTCACCATGCTGGAGCCTGCGCCCTGATAGCGCGGATTCTTGGCAAAGTCGCCGATGACAGCCACCTTGCTACCCGCCGCCAACGGCAGCAAAGAGCCCTCGTTTTTCAGCAGCACAAGGCTTTCCTCGGCGGCGCGGCGGGCAAGCGCATGATGGGCTGCCGCATCAAACTCGCGCGGGGCAGCGTCCAGCGCAGCCTTGGTGTCAAACACCAGCGACAGCAATTCGGACAAGCGGGCGTCGATGTCAGATTCGGAGATTTTCCCGCTTTCCACCGCCGCCAGCAGCTCGCGTACGCTGTCCCCACCGGGCGCGGGCATCTCCAGCGTGGAGCCGTTCTTCACACCCAGCGCGTGGTCGTTGCTTCCGCCCCAGTCGGTGATGACCGCGCCGTCAAAGCCCCACTCACCGCGCAGGATCTCCATGAGCAGGTGCTTATTCTCGTTGGCATACGTACCGTTCACAAGATTGTACGACGACATAATGCTGCGGGGATGCCCCTCTTTGACGGCAATTTCAAACCCGGTCAGGTAGATTTCCCGCAGGGTGCGCTCGTCCACGATGGAGTCCGAAGCCATACGCCGCGTTTCCTGGCTGTTGACGGCAAAGTGCTTCGGGCAGGCAGCTACGCCCTTAGACTGGATGCCGCGAATATATCCCGCCGCAAGCTTGCCCGCGAGATACGGGTCCTCAGAGAAATACTCAAAGCTGCGCCCGCACAGCGGGTTGCGCTTCATATTAAGTCCCGGTCCCAACACCACCGACACTTCCTGCGCAGCGGCTTCCTCGCCCAAGGCTGCGCCGATTTCCTCGCCCAGCGCGGCATCCCAGCTGTTCGCAACAGCCGACGCTGTGGGGAAGCAGGTGGCGGGCACGCTGGGATTCAGCCCCAAGTGGTCGCTCTCCCCCGCCTGCTTGCGCAAGCCGTGGGGACCGTCCGACAGCCAGATCTGCGGGATGCCGTGTTGGGGCATACCCCGCGTTTTGAAGGTTTCCGCGCCGGAAAGCAGGGCGCATTTTTCTTCCAAGGTCAATTCTTTCAGCAAAAGTTCTGTATTTTGCATATATTTTTCCCTTCTCATAAGAAAAGCCGCATCCAACGCCTGCAAGCAGACATCAGACGCGGCTTTCATTCAGCAAGTACCGTTATGTTTTACCAGGGGCAATGGACACTTACTCTGCCGCCAGCGTGACCACAGCCTCGTTGATGGAGTAGGTGTTGCTGTAGCCCCAGCCGGAAACGACTTCGTCGTGGGCGGGGATGGTCAGCTGCTTGCTGCCGTCCTCACCCTCGGTGATGGGCACCGTCAGGGCATCGCTGCCGTTCAGGGTCATGGTAAGGGCATCGTCCTGCACATCCACCAGCGTGCCGGTGATGGATGCAGAGCCGTCGGCGGCAGTCAGCGTGCAGACCTTGTGGGAGTAATCCACCAGCAGCACGGCATCCGTTGCGGTGGGCGTTTCGCCCTGCACCAGCTCATAGCTGCCGGTGTACTGCTCGGTGACCAGATCCTCGACCTGCACTTCAAACGTAGCGGTCGCACCCAGGAAGGAGGCCGTCACGGTCTTGGTGCCAGCGGTGTCGCTGTCGTAACCGGTGAAGGTCAAGCGACCGCCCCAGATGGACTCCTCCGCACCGTTGGCGCGGGTAGCCGTCACAACCAACTCACCCGGGTTGAAGGTGTCGCCCGTGTAGAAGGTGCGCAGGTTGGAGGCATCGATCGTCAGGCTCTTGGCAGGGGCATAGGGCTGACCGTAGATGTTGATGTTGCGGGTGAACGCACCGCCCATAACGCCATAGCTCAGGCTGGCTTCCATGCTGTATGCGCCGTGGTCGGTGTCAAAGATGAAGATATCCGCATCTGCGCCGCCATCCACATTGGTGGGGCGCACAGTGCCGTCGGCGTCCTGATTGCCCAGCAGATGAATGACGAAGTTCTTCTCGCCGTTTTCATCGCAGTTGTACCAGTAGCCGTAAACATGGGAGATAGAGTCGCCGCCCACGGAGGTGCTGGGACCGCTGAAGGAACCCCACATCGAACCGTCGGTGTAGCAGTACATATCAAGACACGCCGGATCCACGATGGTGCTGAAGCCCTCGGTGTACTGGCCCTCGAAGAAGTAGGCGACTTCCCCGTTCGGCTCCTTGGCTTCCCAGGTTTCCTGCGGGATGGCAACAAGGTCATCCAGCGTCTTGGATACGTACTCGTTGTCGTTGTAGTTCATAACGGGACCCTCGGCAGAGGTCTGCGCCGCATCGGGGGCAACCTCCGCATTGTCGGCCGAGGGCAGGCTGCTGCTCTGCAGGGAGAAACCGCCCACGCAGACCGCAGCGACCGCGACCACCGCACCGGCGGCAGCAAACTGTTTTCCGGTGGCCTTTGCCTCGCCGGTTTTCGTCTGCTTGCAGAAGCAGGCGATCACGCTGAGCAGGCAGGCAACGAAGGTGCCGACCATATAAAACACGCACAGACCGGCGTTGCCGCCCGCAAAGGTGACATGGTTGATGACGTCGGCAAAGACGAAATACAACTGCACAACGACAAGATACAGGGCAATGTTATAAATGACCGCCTGAATTAGCGCGCTGAACGGAACGGAAACAAAGAAGAAAACGAGCGAAGCGGCAGCACCGACCAGCAGCACCACGCCGGCCATCGTGCCGGAGTGACCCAGAGGGGCGGCTGTGGCCTGTGTGAGCAGGAATACAATGCCGGTGATCAGCGCGACCAGCGCTGCGGCAAGGCAGAACCAGCTGCCCAGCCCTTTATTTTTCAAGCCTTTATTCATCAGGTTCCACCTCCATCAATTCTTTTTGGCGGCACGATTCTTCCGCTTTTCCTCGGAGAAAACGTCCGTGTAGGTGTGCAGCACATACATCACGACAGCGGCAACGGCCAGTGCGCAGAACACAACATCGAGGGCGCGCAGGGTCGTCTGCCACCACGGGGCTGCGTCGGAAACGACAATGTCCTCCGCGCCGGAGCCGCCCATAGAGGACTGCAGCATGACGTAGTACAGATAATGGTTGGAGTCGATGACCTTCTGCAGCAGGTCGCCGTCATCGGTGCTGGTGATCAGCTTCTCGATTTCGTTCGGGCGGGCGGTATCCAGGCAGAAGATGTTGTTGCCCGCCATCAGCATTTCGGGGGCGGAGGAATACTCGGACGCGGTCAGCGCATCGTCGATGATGTAGCCGCCGTAGTTCCACTCGTCGCGCAGGATGTGCTGGATGCCCTGGTTGGCGGCAGCGTACATAACGCCGATACGGTTGTAAGCGGTCATAACGCCGAGAGAATCGCCCTCAGCCAGAGAACCCTCAAAGGCGCGCATATAGATCTCGCGGATGGACTGCTCGTTCGCAAAGGTGGAGATGCCCTGACGGCCGGCTTCCTGCTCGTTCAGGAAGAAGTGCTTGACCGTACCGATCAGACCCTTGTTGCGCATACCGTGGGAAACGGCCTTGGCAGCATAGTAGCTGAGAACGCCGTCCTCGGAGAAATACTCCGAGGTACGACCGGAGTAGGGAGAACGCAGGGTGTCCGCGCCGGGCGCGTAGGCGATGGGGATGGACGCATACAGCGCATCCTCGCCGTACATCTCGCCAAAGCGGGTCTGCACATCGTGGTTCCAGGTTGCGCCGACGATAGGCAGCGTAGCCCAGCCGGTGCAGTTGCGGCGGTCGCCGTACTTAAACTGACCGTTCATGCCCTCGGGACCATCGACGATGGTGCAGCCGGGCTTGTTGACAGCCTTGACAGCCTTGATGCCCTTGGAGTCGCCCATGTTGATGAGCAGATCGCTCAGCGTCAGCTGAGAAAGGAAGTCGTTCCACTTCGGGTCGTCGAAGGCGACGCCGATCATATCGCTGAAGTTGATCTTCTCATCCAGCTCCACGCCGAGGTTGAAGTCGGAAACGCTCTTGGCATCGGCTGCTTTGACGTAGGTCTGCATATTCAGACCGTTGTACAGCTTATCGTTGACCGTCAGGGTCTCCAGCGTGGTGGGGTAGGTCGTATCCCACGCGCTGCGGGACAGGTAGGTGATTTTTTCGTCGTCGTTCGCCCAGTAGTTCACATCGGCGTCGTCGAAGGTATTCGTGACTTCCACATCGCTGTTGTAGCGGGAGTTGCGGTACTTTTCGGTATCGACCTCGGTGTTGGGGGCGGTCCAGGTGGCCACGGCGGCGGTGTTGCCGGTGACGACATTGCCGTCCTGATCGATCAGCTTGCCCGCAACGGCGTCACCGCACTTGGCGGCCAGCACATTGTTCAGTGCCTCGTGTGCGCCGTTGCCGACGGCGAAGTAGTAATCGCCCGCATCGAGGATGTAGCCCTTCGCGCCGTTGGCGTCATAGGACGCGAGGAAGTAGCCGGGCACATCGACTGTGACAGTCTCGGATGCACCTGCGGCCACGTCGATTTTGTCATAGCCCAGCAGCTGGATTGAGGACTTTTCGACGTTGTTCTGCTTGTCGTAGTCGGTGTAGGGGGTCTGTCCGTACAGCTCCACCGTAGCCTTGCCGTCCCTGTCGCCGGTGTTGCTCACCGTGACGGTCGCCGTAAAGGTGTCGGTGTCGCTGTTGTAGTCCAGCTTGTCAAGGTTGTACTCATAGTTCGTGTAGGACAGACCGTAGCCGAAGGGGAAGCAGACCTCCTCGGCGTAGTTCCAGCCGTCGGTCGAGGCTTTGGTGCCAACCGTGGAATCGGCGTTGCCCTGACCGAGGATGGTGTCCTCGTAGCGGGTCTCGTAGTAGCGGTAGCCAACGTAGATGCCCTCGTTATAGCTGACAAAGCTGTCGCCTGCCGCACGGGGCGTTTTGCTGCCGTAGTTGTAGGCGTGCAGACCGAAGTTTTCGGCGCTGGGCGCGGACAGGGAGTTGGCGGCAAAGGTGGCGGTGGTGTGACCGGAGGGGTTGACCTCACCGGTCACAACGCGGATGGCGCCGGGCATACCGTAGAAGCCGGGGTTGCCGACCCACAGCACGGCGTCAACATTGTACTCGTCCAGCCAGTCCATCTCCATCGCAAAGACGGAGTTCAGCAGGACGACGGTTTTCTTGAATTTGCCGGAGTCCTTGATTTTCTGGAAGATTGCCTTCTCGTTGTCGTCCAGCTCCAGCATACGCTTGCCCTCGTCGTTGACCATCGCAAGGTCGTTGCCCTCGGTGGCAAAGCGGGACAGCGTAACAAACGCGACATCGCCGTAGGACGCAAACGAGTCGGTGACGCTGCCGGTGAACAGCGCCGGGTCATATTCTCCCACGCTGGAAACGCTTCTTGCTTTCGGCGCTTCGGCGGAAGCGTAGGCGTCCAGCACGGTTTGGTTCACGTTGAAGCCGGCATCCTGCAGGGCGTCAACGGGGGTTTTCTGGTAATCCGGGTTTGTGGAGGAACCGCCTGCGGTGCTGCGGAACACCGGGTCGATGCTGCCGCGGCCAAAGACCGTGACGTTGCGCTCAGACTCGGAAAGCGGCAGGGCATTGTTGCGGTTGTAGAGCAGCACGCTGCCCTCTTCCTCCTCCTGCTCACAGAACTGATAAGCGGCTTCGATGTACTTTGCGTAGCTTGCATCAGACAGGGTGCCGTCAGCGGAGAACTCCGTGCCGCCGTAAGATGCGCCAGCGCCTTCGATGCCGAGTGCGTGGTTGACTTCGCCTTCCTGCTGGAACGCAATGGTCGTTCCGGTCAGGACAAGGTTGGCCACCAGCACAGCCGCGCCGGACAAGCCCAGCCAACGGCGGGACTTGCTTGAGGTTTCCTTTTGTGCCATAGGTTTTTCTCCTTCCTAAACTGTCACAGATGAATGATCCGATGCGCTTGCTGCCAAGGGCTGTGCACTTCCCTTTTGCAGAAGCTTTTCGTATCTTTTTCACAAAACTATCATAAAGGGAAGCGTTGACCGGGTCAATGCAGTTGGCGTAAACGTCAAAAAACACGGCACAAATTACAAGGCAATACCGCATAATTCTAAGTGCCGATACGGCGAGCGAGGTGCGGCAGCTGCTAAGCCAAAAGCGCAGATAATACTTTGTGTATTATCGAGCATTTTGGCAACGCAGATGCCGTGCCGCAGCCGCCGGAGCGGTGCTTAAGCCGTAAGGCGGGAATTGTGCGGTGTTGCCGCAAAAAAGAAGCAAAGCGACCGCCTTTCGGCAGTCGCTTTTGGGTTATGCAGTTTCTTTTTGGCTTTTCCCGCAGGGGAAGGTGACAACTAAGTAAAAAATCGAGTCCTCCACAAAGCAGTCTGCCGTGCCGCCGTACAGCTCGGCAATGCTTTTGATGCTTTTTATGCCGTAACCATGCTCCTCGGCATCCTGCTTGGTTGTGACGATAGCGCCGTCCCGCAGCGTCGGCGGTGCGGGGGTGTAGTTCTGCACGCGGATGACCGCCATGTCACGGCAGCGGCTGATGTCCAGTGTGATGACCCGCTTAGACGCATCGCTTACCTGCGTCAGACACTCAATGGCATTGTCCAGCGCATTGCCCAGCAGGGAGTAAATGTGGTAGTGCTTCATATCCTCCAGACAGCTGCCGTCTGCCGAGCAGACCAGCTGAATACCTGCCTGCCCGCAGAGTGCCGACTTTTGGGTCAGTGTGATGTCCAGCGCCTTATTCCCGGTGAGATAGCGCAGGTTCAGGTTGTCCATTTCTTCTTCCAGACGGGCGCGTTCCTCATCTGTGGCGCGGGAATACTGCTGTTTCAGGTCATGGTAGCGGATGTTGATTTTTTCCATGTCTTTTTTTGCCTGCTCATACTGCTGCTTGTCACATTCCAGCAGCTGCGCCAGCATTTCATTCTCGTGTTCCAGACTCTTGATGCTGCAATTTGAAAATTCCAGCGCCAGAACCGTGATGGCAAACAGGATGCAGAACGCATTCAGCGCCAGATAGGCGGTCAGGTAGGACTCTGCACTGCTGTCCAGGACATCCTCCAGCACAACACTCAGGTAGACCGCGGCAATCAGGAAAAAGCCGGAGTAAAGCACGGTCTTGACATTGTCAAACAGCCGGCGCCCGCGCCGGATGCGCAGGGTGAACAGCAGGTAGATGACCAGGCAGACCACAAGGTTGCTGAAAAGTAGAATGACAAAGTCAACGCGCCTGTCTGTGCGGCCATGTTGAATCAGCCAAACAATGGGCATATAGGCCAGCTTACTGGCAATGTGCTGCACCGCGTAGGCACAGGTTGTATAAAACAGGGCGTGCAGCGGGCTGCAGTCAAAGCTGAACCATATCAGGCCAAACAGCAGCGTCGTATACAGCAGCAATTTTGCCCAAAGCGGCAGGAATGCCAGGGTGTCCGTCAGCGCAAGAAAGACCCATACACCCGCCGCCAACCGCGGAACGAAGCAGCTGCGGCGCTGCCCCCACGGGACAAACAGGCAGGCGCATAGAATCATACCCAGCTGGATTTGCTGGTTCAGCATCCAATTTATGACCGGCACGGGTCTTCCCACTCCTTTTTTGCCATATATCGGGAGAATGCTTCGGTGAAGGTATCCTTGTAGGTGCGCCCGATGGGCAGTGCCGCCCCGCCGACATAGACATTCATACGGCTTACCGCCGTGATGCGGCGCAGGTTCACAAGGTAACTGGCGCTGCATCGCACAAAGCCGTAGGGCGTCAGCTGCGCCGCGATTTCCTGCATCGAGCCGCGGTTTTTGATGATCTCGGTCTTACCGTCCCCGCCGCACAGGTTGTACAGCAGGTCGTGCTGGCGCACCTCCACATAGGCGATTTCCGCTGCATCCAGCAGCCGCGTCACGGTGCCGTCCTTGACGACAATGTGCGGCGGCGTGACCTTTTGACCGGCGCGCTTTTGCAGCGCCTTCAGCGCCCGCGTCAGATACATATGGAAGGAGTACCACTGTATCGGCTTTACAATAAAGCCCAGCGCGCCGACACTGTACCCGTTCAGCGCGAATTGCTGCAAATTCGTGCAAAAAATGAGGATGACGTCTTGATCTGTCTCCCGGATTTTTTCGGCCAGTTCCATGCCGGACATCTGCGGCATATCAATGTCGAGATATAAAATGTCAAAATCACGGTCTTGCGCCGCCAGATAGACCGCCGCGCAGTCGAATTCCTGTACGTTCAGTTCTGTGCCGTTCTCCGCGCTAAACCGCGCCAGCGCCTGTTTCAGTTGGTCTCTTTCTTGTTTTTCATCGTCCACAATGCCGATTCGGATCACCGTGCGTTCCTCCCTCCGCGCAAGGATCTATATAAATATGATATACCCCCGAACGCAGCCGCGTCAACCTTTTACGAGCGAATCGCCCAATTTTTCCAACATATTTCCGGAACGCCGCGTGCTGGGTATGGAAGATCCTGACCACCATTTGACCACTACTGTGCAGTCGCACTAGTCTCAAAGTGCCAATGTGAAAAATATACCAAACAAGCCCGGTCGTCTTAACACAATCTTAATACCCCGGCAGAAAAGCTTAATACCATCTTTAAATGGGCGGCGCTATACTGTATTGTACGAAAATTCTGCTGGAGTGTGATTTCGTTGCCATCTCATCGGCGTTTAACCTGTAAGCTCAATTACTTTCAGTCCATTATTCTGCTGTTTGCAATGGTTATCCTTATCGGGGCAGTGCTTTTGATGCAGCCAATTTCTGCGCAGGGGCATACCGTCACCCCTTTCCATGAAGCATTGTTTACGGCAACCTCCGCCGTATGTGTTACGGGGCTGGTTGTGCGGGATACGGCTTCTCACTGGTCGGCGTTTGGTCAGGCTGTTCTGATGGTGCTGATTCAAATCGGCGGCCTGGGTGTGATCACAGTCGGCGCATCTTTCTCGCTTTTATCCGGTCGGCGCATTTCCCTCTCACAGCGCGGGCGGATGCAGGAGGCCATGTCCGCCCCCAAAGTGGGCGGCATTGTGCGGCTGACAGGCTTTGTGATCCGTAGCTCTTTGGTGATGGAAGGGATCGGTGCACTTTGTATGCTCCCGGTTTTCTGCCGGGATTTCGGCGTTTCCGGGATATGGAAAGCCATTTTTCATTCCGTTTCCGCTTTCTGCAATGCGGGCTTTGATTTAATGGGTACTCCCGACACGCCTTTTGTTTCTCTGACCGCATATCGCTCAGACCCGGTTATCAGCCTGACGATTTCCACCCTGATCGTTATAGGCGGCATTGGCTTTCTGACATGGGATGACGTGCGGACCAATCGGCTCCGCTTTCATCGCTACCGGCTGCAAAGCAAAGTTATTCTGACATCGACGGCACTCTTGATCTTGCTGCCAACACTATACTTCTTCTTTTTTGAGTTCAAAGGAGTCACACCGCAGGAGCGGCTGCTGCTCTCTCTGTTTCAGTCCATAACGCCCCGGACAGCCGGTTTTAATACGGCAGACTACACGTCCTTGTCCAGCAGCGGGCGCGGCCTTACGATTCTGCTGATGTTCATCGGCGGTTCACCGGGTTCTACTGCCGGCGGCATCAAGACAACAACGATAGCGGTGCTTGTCGCCAATGCTTTTGCTGTATTCCGCAGGCAGAAGAGCCCAGAAATGTTCGGGCGGCGGATAGAAGAAAAGGCTGTCTATGATGCCGCAGCCATTTTTACACTGTATCTCGTCCTTTCGCTGACGGGGGCATTCACCATCAGCACCGTCGAGGGCTTGCCGCTGTCCGAATGCCTGTTTGAGACGACCTCGGCCATTGCTACCGTAGGGCTGTCCCTGGGGTTGACACCGCATCTGGGGATCGTCTCACAGGGGATTTTAATTTTCTTGATGTTCATTGGGCGTGTCGGCGGACTGACCATGATCTACGCAGCACTCTCCGGCAGCAAAAGCAGCGTGGCGCGGCTGCCGCAGGAACGAATAACCGTAGGATAAAAGAAAGGTAGATCCCATGAAAGCTATTTTATTGATCGGTTTGGGCCGATTTGGCCGCCATATTGCAGAGGAATTAAATAAACTCGGCCATGAGGTCATGGCAGTAGACGAAAACGAGGAGCGCGTCAACGCAGTGCTGAGCATTGTGACCAACGCCCAAATCGGCGACAGCACCAACGCGGAATTTCTGGAGGCGTTGGGCGTCCGCAATTTTGATGTCTGCATTGTGGCAATCAGCGGAAACTTTCAAAGTTCTCTCGAAACCACTTCCCTGCTGAAGGAGCTGGGAGCAAAAATGGTTGTTTCCCGTGCGGAACGGGATGTGCAGGCCAAATTTCTGCTGCGCAACGGTGCAGATGAAGTGATTTACCCGGAAAAGCAGCTGGCAAAATGGGCAGCCATCCGTTACGGCTCCGACCATGTGCTGGATTATATCGAACTGGATCACGACCACGCCATTCTGGAAGTGTCTGTGCCTTCTGCATGGATCGGAAAGACCGTTGGCGACATCAATATCCGCAAGAAATACAGCATCAATATTCTGGGAATCAAACGCAATGGAATTGCCGATGTCAACATCGACTCGGACACAGTCCTGCCCGGTGACACCACTCTGTTGGTACTGGGCGAGGGAAAAGCCCTGAGCCGGTGCTTTCATATCTGATCGTTTTCCAAGGGAAGTGGTTCATTTGAAAACAGCACTGCTGATTTTGCTGTTTCTGGCTGCCGGGCTTTTTCTTGTTTTTATCGCTGTCCGATGTGATGCGTTCTGGCGCGGCGCCCGCCGCGCACAATTTGAGCGGCAGGAAGGCTTTCGCCGCTGGTAATACAGCCCAAAATATGATATGATACCCTTCAGAAGGGAGGATTTGCCATGAACATTAAAAAGCCATCTCCCGATACAGTGAAAGCGCAGGCCGTCCGACAGGCAAAGGATCTTTTGATTACCGTGTTGATTCTGGCCGCAGCAACCGGCATTGGCAATATTTTCTGGTATTTCTCTTTTACCAAAAATATCATATCGGTGTATGTTCTGGGGACATTGCTGACCTCGCTTTTTACCAAAAGCTATTTCTGCGGCTTTTTAAGCTCGTTTTCCAGCGTGCTGCTTTTCAATTTTTGTTTTACAGAGCCCCGCCTGACGCTGCACGCATATGAGCGCGGCTACCCAGTTACCTTTGCCATTATGCTGATCGTTTCCATCATCACGGTTACATTGGCGATTCAGAATATCCGCAATGCCGAAGAGAAAGAGCGCGCTGCCGTCCATGCCAAGAACGAACAGCTGCGCGCCGATTTGCTGCGTACGATTTCCCACGATCTGCGAACCCCGCTCACGTCCATTTCCGGCAATGCCTCCAACCTCATCAGCAACTATGAGATGATGGACGCCCCCACCCGGAAACAAACATTTCTGGACATCTACAACGATTCCATGTGGCTGATCAATCTGGTGGAGAACATTCTTTCCATTTCCCGTATTGAGGATGGAAGGATGAATCTGTCCATCTCCACAGAACTGGTAAGTGAAGTGTTCGAAGAGGCCCTGCGCCATACCAACCGGCACAGTGCGCAGCACACGATTACTGTGCAGATGGCCGATGACCTGCTGCTGGCGCGCATGGATGCCAAGCTGGTTGTGCAGGTGTTGATCAATCTGGTGGACAATGCCATCAAATACACGCCCGCAGGGTCACACATTGTCCTTTCCGCTGCGGCGCAGGGGGAAAACGCCGTAATCCAGGTAAGCGATGACGGCCCCGGCATCCCGGATGAAGCAAAAGAAAAAGTGTTTGAGATGTTCTCCACCGGGGAAAAGCGAATCTCGGACAGCCGCCGCAGCCTTGGGTTGGGATTGGCTCTTTGCCGCACGATCATCGCAGCCCACGGCGGCACCATTACACTGTCCGACAATAAGCCGCACGGCTGCATCTTTACTTTTACACTGCCCCTTGGGGAGGTTTCTTTGCATGAATAAACCCTTGATTCTGGTTGTGGAGGACGATGCGCCTATCCGCAACCTGATTACCACAACACTGAAAACGCAGGATTACAAGTACATTGCAGCGGCTACTGCCTCAGAAGCGCTCCAACAAGCAACGATCCATGCGCCGGATGTGATGCTGCTGGATCTTGGTCTGCCTGATTTGGACGGCATCGAGGTGATTCGCCGTATTCGCAGTTGGTCTGCGATGCCCATCATCGTTATCAGCGCCCGCAGCGAGGACAGCGATAAAATCGAAGCCTTGGACAGCGGCGCGGATGACTATCTGACGAAGCCGTTCTCGGTAGAAGAGCTGCTGGCGCGGCTGCGGGTAACGTTCCGCCGCATCTTGATGCTGCAAAACGCCGCCGGTAGTTCTGTTTTTACCAACGGTGATTTGCAAATTGATTTTGCGGCGGGCTGTGCCACATTGAAAGGGCAGGAACTGCACCTGACCCCCATCGAATACAAGCTGCTCTGCGTCATGGCCAAGAATTGCGGCAAAGTGTTGACCCATACTTATATCACCCACGAAGTCTGGGGCAGTTCCTGGGGCAATGACGTGGCTTCCCTTCGCGTTTTTATGGCTACGCTGCGCAAAAAGCTGGAATCCGAGCCGGATTCACCGCAGTATATCCAGACGCATATCGGCATTGGATACAGGATGCTGAAAGTGTAAAAGAATCTACCCTAAAGGGATATAATAAAAGCGATGAATATTATTATATCTATTTCTGGATTGATGAACTTAATCTTTTCGCGTATGTTACCAATGTAATTTACGCTGGGCGGAATCAGTCCTCCTGCTTGGTCGATATGTCGCTTGACGCTTGACCACCATTTGACCACTACTGTGCAGAGGCACTATAAAATACCGGAAAAACCTGTTGTGACAACCAACAATGGGCTTTTTCTCGTTTCGGGCTCAACTGTACAGAACCAACAAATTTTACGTTTCAACGTCGGTCTATACCGTCCTGTCGTAGTTCTCCGACTCCAAAGGCCGCTGGTTCGAATCCAGTCGGGCGCACTTAAAAACCTCATTGCAATGTACTTTTGCAATGAGGTTTTTACTTTTGTTTTTTGTCTTTAGAATAATTTCAACAGCATATCATCCGCAGCCTCGGTGTATCATTTGCGGGTTGGGGTCGCCATCGCAGACGATTTTAGAATTGGTATAATTATTCAGGCAGTTGAATTTCCGGCATCAGTTCATCGGAGACGACTTGCAGCATTTCCTCCAATTTAGCCAAGTCATCAGGACTGAAGCGTTGTTTAGCGCGCTCCATGACCAGGTGCAAATAGGAATAGCTGATGTTATAGTAATCAATGTACTTTTGGGTCGGGCGCAGGCGATATTCCCGTTTGTCAGTGGTGGACTGGATGCGCTCTACATAGCCTTTTTTGACCAGCGAGTTGATTTTATAGGCGGCGTTGGGGGTAGAAAGATTCATCATGTGGCTGAACTGCGCAATCGTAGGTTCGCCCAATGCCATGATGACTTCCATGCAGAAAGATTCTACCGTCGTCAGCGTGGCTTCGCGGTCCTCGAATCGACTGAAGATCTGCTTATAGAAATGCAGTTTGAATTTGGTATATACCCGTCCGAATGTCTGATCCAGCATAGCGAGAATCCCCCTGTAGGTTAGTGGTTTTATTATAGCACATTCCGCCATGCAAAACCAGCCCTCAGGCATCCGTGAGAACAAACGTCAGCTCGGCGTTGGCCGCGCGCACGCCATCCACCCATGCGGTGGCCTTGCCGATGCCTACCGGGCCATGCTGTTCTATCAGCTCGCATTCCAATGTCAGCACATCGCCGGGTATGACCTGACGGCGGAAGCGGGCGTTTTTTACTCCGCCGAACAGGGCGAGCTTGCCGCGGTTTTCCGGCAGGCTTAACGCGGCTACCGCTCCGGTTTGGGCCAGCGCTTCCAGAATCAGCACACCGGGCATAACGGGGTGTCCCGGGAAGTGCCCCTCAAAAAACGGTTCCGTACGGGTCACGCATTTGACGCCCCGCGCCCATTGGCCGGGGGTGTAGTCCAGAATCTTATCCACCAAAGCAAACGGGTAGCGGTGCGGCAGAATCTTTTCGATTTCTGCCACGGTCATGGTCCGGGGTGGCTCATTTGGCGTACAGTTCATCCTCATCCCTCCCAGCGTTTGAATACCACGCAGGCGTTATGACCGCCAAAGCCCAGACTATCGCTCATGGCATACTCCACCTGCGCCGCGCGACCCTGGTTGGGGATATAGTCCAGATCCAGCTCCGGGTCCGGCTCCTGCAAATTGACAGTGGCGGGCAAAAAGGCATCGTGCAGGGCCAGCGCGGTGAATACGCCCTCTACCCCGCCGGCACCGCCCAGCAAATGACCGGTCATCGACTTGGTAGAAGACACGGCCAGCTTGTACGCATGGTCGCCGAACACCGTTTTGATGGCCGCTGTCTCGCAGCTGTCATTCAGGTGGGTGGACGTTCCGTGGGCGTTGATGTAGCCGATCTGTTCAGGCATTACCTCGCCATCGGCCAGCGCCAGCTGCATACAGGCCGCACCGCCTGCGCCGCCCGGGGCCGGGGCAGTAAAGTGGTAAGCATCGCAGTTGGCACCGTAGCCTACGACCTCGGCATAAATTTGGGCACCGCGTACCCGGGCAGCCTCCAACTCTTCCAGCAGCAGTACGCCGCTGCCCTCACCCATCACAAAGCCGCTGCGGCGGGCATCAAAAGGAATCGAGGCCCGGGCCGGGTCGTCCGCCGTGCAAAGGGCTTTCATGCTGGCAAAGCCGCCCACGCCCAGCGGGCTGATGCAGCTTTCGCTGCCGCCGCAGAGCATACGGTCCTCGTACCCATCGCGGATACGGTGGAACGCATCGCCGATCGCATTGGTACCGCCTGCACAGGCGGTGGTGGGGCAGCTGCACATGCCCTGCAAGCCAAAACGGATGGCAATCTGCCCCGCCGCCATATTGCCGATGGACATGGGGACAAAATAGGGGCTGACTTTTTCAAAGCCACGCTGCTGGCCGCGGGTGTGTTCTTCCTCGATCGTGGGCAGGCCGCCGATGCCGCTGGAAAGGATAACACCGAACCGTGCGCGGTCGATTTCTTCCAGTGCAAGACCGCTGTCACGAACCGCTTCCTCAGCGGCGGCCACGGCAAACTGGGTAAAGCGCGCCATTTTGCGGGCTTCACGTTTGTCGATACGTTCGGCGGGGTCAAAATCCTTGACCTCTGCGGCCAGCTTTACCTTAAAATTGGTCGCATCAAAAGCGGTGATCGGCCCAACGGCGCAGCGGCCAGCCTTAACAGCGGCCCAGCTTTCAGCCACGGTATTGCCGGTAGGGTTTACCGTGCCAAGGCCGGTGATAACGACCCGGCGTTTCTTTTTTGTGTCCATTGCACACCTCACATTCCCATTCCGCCGTCAACGCAAAGGACCTGGCCGGTAATGTAAGCGGCCTGCTCCCCTGCCAGAAAAGCCACCGCCGCCGCAACATCCTCGGCATGGCCAATTTTGCCTGCCGGAACAGCTGCTTCCGCTGCGGCACGGGCTGGTTCTGATAACACGGCGGTCATATCCGTTGCAATAAAGCCGGGAGCCACGGCGTTGGCGGTGATATTGCGGGCAGCATACTCTTTGGCAACGCTTTTCGTCAGGCCGATCAGCCCCGCCTTGCTGGCCGTGTAGTTGGCCTGGCCCGCGTTGCCGTGCAGACCGACAACGCTGCTGACGCTGATGATGCGCCCATATCGCTGGTGCATCATAAAGCGGCAGGCCGCTTTGGTGCAGAAAAACGCCCCTTTCAGGTTGGTTGCAAGCACGTTGTCAAAATCGGCTTCGGTCATGCGCAGAAGCAATTTGTCGGCGGTAATGCCGGCGTTGTTGACAAGCACATCGATCCGCCCAAAAGCGGCCGCGGTGTCTTCTACCAGTTTCTGACATGCTTCGGGGCTGCGCACGTCCGCCTGCAGTGTGATAGCCTGCACACCAAGGGCGCGGCAGGCTGCGGCCGTTTCCTCGGCATCGGCAGCGCTGCCGGCATAGTTGACGGCAATGTTCATGCCGTTTTCGGCCAAAGCCAGGCAAATGGCACGGCCAATGCCTTTGGCCCCGCCCGTAATCAGGGCGGCACGGCGCAAGTTTTCGGTTTGCGGCATGGTCAGGCTCCTTTCAGGGTGCGCAGCAGCTGTTGCAGCTGCGTGGCAGTTTCCACCGGGTAGCACGAGATGGCACTTCCCACAGTCTTTTTGACAAACCCGGTCAACGCCCTGCCGGGGCCAATCTCAATGGCAGTGTCCACGCCCAATTCTGCCAGACGGCGGACGGTCGCTTCCCAACGCACGCCGGACTGCACCTGTTTTTCCAGCAGTGCGGCAATGGTGTCGGCTGCCTCCCTCTCGTGTCCCAAGCAGTTGAACAGCACCGGGAACTGCATCGGCGCAAAGTGGGTAGCCTTAAATTTTTCCCGCAGTGCATCCCCGGCCGGGTGCATCAACGAGGTATGGAACGGGCCGCTGACATTCAGCGGCAGGCAGCGCCGTGCCCCGGCAGCAAGCGCCAGCGCGGCAGCTTCGTCCACGGCGGCTTTGTCACCGCCAATGACCAGCTGGCCGGGGCAGTTGTAGTTGCAGATCTGCACAACGCCTTTGTCGGCAGCTGCATTGCAGTATGCCTGGAGGGGAGCTTCGTCCAGCCCCAAAACGGCTGTCATCCCGCAGGTGCGCCCAGCCGCAGCCGCCGCCATTGCCTTACCGCGGAAAGCGGTTAAAGCGACTGCGGTCTGCACATCGAACACTCCCGCACAGGCCAGGGCGGAATACTCCCCCAGTGACAGTCCCGCCGCATAATCCGGTGTGACACCTGCCTCCCGAAGTACGGCAGTAAGGCCAGCGGCAAACGCCGTCATGCAGGGCTGGGTGTATTGGGTCTCGTTCAATACGCCTGCTGCGTCGGTAAAGCAGACTTCTTTCAAATCAAAATCCACCGCCGCGTCGGCTTCGTCAAAAGCGGCGCGGAAAGCCGGGAAAGTCTCGTAAAGATCCTGGCCCATGCCGACGTGCTGGCTGCCCTGCCCGGCGTATAAAAATGCTAGTTTCATAAGGTGATCTCCTTGTGCAGCCCAACAATGCAGTTTTTGGCATCGTTTACCATCAAGGCAAAGATTTCTTCCAGCGGGCGGACTTCGTGCAGCAGCCCTGCGGCCTGTCCGGCCATCAGGCTGCCACTCTCGGTGTCGCCGTCAAACACAGCCTTGCGCAGACTGCCTAAAGTAAAACGTTCCAGCGCCATTTTGTCAGCCCCGGCCTTTTCCTGGCGGACGTACTCGCGGCTCATGCGGTTTTTCAGTACGCGCACGGGGGTCCCGCTGATGCGCCCGGTCACGATGGTATCGCTGTCACGGGCCTTCAACAGGGCCGCTTTATAGTTTTCGTGGATCGGGCACTCAGTGCTTGCCAGCAGACAGGTACCGACCTGCACACCACACGCCCCCAATGCCAGCGCTGCAGCCAACCCGCGCCCATCGGCAATGCCGCCCGCAGCAATGACAGGCACATGGACGGCATCGACGACCTGCGGGACAAGTGCCATCGTTGTCATCTCACCCACGTGACCGCCGCTCTCGGTACCCTCGGCAATAACGGCATCAATGCCGAGCGGTTCCAGATGTTTGGCCAAAATGGCTGCCGCCACCACGGGGATGACCGTGATGCCGGCTGCTTTCCAGGCGGCCATGTACTTCCCCGGATTTCCCGCCCCGGTGGTGACGATCTTTACGCCCTCTTCCACCACGATTTTGGCAAATTCATCCGCCTGCGGGTGCATCAGCATGATGTTCACGCCAAAGGGCTTATCGGTCAGGGCGCGGCAGCGGCGGATGTTTTCCCGCAGGGAGTCCGCGTCCATGCCGCCGGAGCCGATCAGTCCCAGTGCCCCGGCATTGGAACAGGCAGCGGCAAACTCGCCCGTGGCGATATTGGCCATGCCGCCCTGTATAATGGGATATTTTGTACCTAAAATTTCATTGAGCAGCTTCATTTTCCACCCCCATACGTCAGCAGCATCCCGCCCCATGTCAGCCCGCCGCCAAAGCCGATGCAGGCCAGCGTCTGGCCGGGGCGCAGCAAATCACTTTCCGCCATTTCATGCAGGGCAATCGGGATGCTGGCAGCACTGGTGTTGCCGTGGCGGCTTATGTTTTTGTAAAATTTTGACGGTTCTGCGTGTAAGCTTTTGACACAATGGTCAATTATGCGGCTGTTGGCCTGGTGGCAGACTACCCAGTCCAGGTCAGCCAATGTCTTTTGGCTGCGGTCCAGCACGGCTTGCAGACAGCGCGGCATAGCCTCCACGGCAAAGCGGAAAACAGCCTTGCCGTCCATCGTGATCGGTGCGGTATCGCGGGCCGCAGGGCCGCCCGCGCGGATCGCTTCACTGCCCCGTGCGCCTAAAGTTACGGCGAACGGTACGTTTTCGGCCAGCTCAAAAATAGCCGCACCCGCGCCATCACCAAATAATACACAGGTCGTGCGGTCGGTCGGATCCACCATGCGGGAGAGTGCCTCACAGCCAATGACCAGCGCATACCGCCCGCCCAGCGTGTTCAAGAGCCCGTGGGCCGCGGCGGCGGCATAAATAAAGCCCGAGCAGGCCGCATTCACATCAAAGGCAGGCCGGTCTTCCGGCAGACCCAAGGCAGCCTGTACGCGGCAGGCAATGCTTGGGGTGGCCGTTGGGGCCGAGAGCGTTGCCACAACACAGCAGGCAATGTCGTTTGCCGTCAGACCGCTGTGGGTCAGGGCCTGACGGGCGGCGGTGATGGCCAGCGTGGCGGCATCCTCGTTTTCGGTGCAGTAATAGCGCTGGCAGATGCCGGTGCGGGTCGTGATCCATTCATCGCTGGTGTCCACTTGCTGGCGCAAATCCTCGTTCGTCACCACACGGTTGGGCAATGCCCCACCGGTAGCCAGCAGCTGTAAACCTTTCATGCGCCCCTCATTTCTCCGATGCGGCGGTATTTTTTGTATCGCTGGTCGGCCAATGCCTTGCCGCTCATCTTGCATAAGGCAGCAAGGTGTACCGCAATGGCGGTATCCAACCGGCTGAAAAGCAGCTGCCGCCCACGCTGTGCGCCGCCCAGCGGTTCGGGGATGATCTCTTCCACGATGCCATCTGCGTACAGGTCCTGTGCCGTCAGCTTCATCATGGTGCAGGCCTCACCGCTGCGGGAAGCATCTTTCCACAAAATGCTAGCAAACCCCTCGGGGCTGAGCACTGAGTACACGGCATTTTCCAGCATCAGAATGTGGTTGGCAACGCCCAGCCCCAGTGCGCCGCCGCTGGATCCCTCGCCTGTGACAATGGCCAACACCGGGACGGTCAGGCCGCTCATCTCCATCAGGTTGCGGGCAATGGCTTCCCCCTGACCGCGTTCTTCAGCATCCTTGCCAGGGTAAGCACCGGGAGTGTCAATAAAAGTGATGATGGGACGGTGAAATTTTTCTGCCTGTTTCATCACGCGCAGGGCCTTGCGGTAGCCCTCCGGTCCCGGCATGCCAAAGTTGCAGCGCAGGTTTTCTTCCAGCGTGGTTCCTTTGCGGTGCCCCAAAACGGTAACGGGCATCCCGTGGAACCGTGCGATCCCGCATAAAATGGCTGCATCCTCTTTGCATTGTCGGTCGCCGCACTGCTCAAAAAAGTCAGTAAACAAGTTATCGATTATTTCGGCAATGTGCGGGCGGTCAGGGCGGCGGGCCAGAAAAACACGGTCCTCCGCCGTCAGCGAGGTGCAGCGCTGTAAAAGCGCATTTTCCTCTGCGGAAAGCTCGGCCAGTTCGGCCGCATGGGCGGTCGTGTTCGCCATTTCGGCGTCATCGGCACGGCTGCACAGCGCGTCGATCTGCGCGTCCAGCGGTTCCAATTGCTGCAAAACTTCCTTGATCATCTGCGCTTCCTCCCCTGTGTGTGGAGCTGCAAGAGCCGTGTTAAGACCTCTTTTAACTCGGTGCGCGGCACGACCTGATCTACAAAGCCGTGTTCCAGCTGGAATTCGCTGCGTTGGAACCCGTCGGGCAGTTTTTCACCGATGGTCTGTTCAATGACACGCGGCCCTGCAAAGCCGATGAGTGCCCCCGGTTCGGCGAGCGTAATATCACCCAGACTGGCAAAGCTTGCCGTAACTCCACCTGTGGTGGGGTGAGTCAGCACGCTGATGTACAACCCGCCGCTGCGGTTGAACCGTTCCAGCGCAGCGCTGGTTTTGGCCATCTGCATCAGGCTGAAAATGCCCTCCTGCATCCGTGCGCCGCCGCTGGCAGAAAAAATGATGAGCGGCAGGTGCTTGTCGGCAGCGTACTCGATTGCACGTGTGATTTTCTCACCAACAGCGGTGCTCATGCTGCCCATAAAAAAGCGGCTGTCCAACACAGCGACCACCGCCTGCACGCCACCGATTTTGCCGGTTGCTGTAACGGCGGCTTCTTTCAGGCCGGTCTTGACCGAAGCAGCGGCCAGCTTTTCCGGATAATCAGGAAAATGCAGCACATCGTTGGGCGCAATATCCGGGTTCAGTTCTTTAAAGGTTCCGTGATCCAAAACCGTACTAAACCGATAATAGGCCCCGATGGGCAGATGCACCCCGCAGTTGGGGCAAACATACAGGCTTTTGGTCCAAACCTGACGGGTGGCGCGGCGGCCGCATTTTTTGCAGGCGACAAATTGCGGCGGCACCCAGTTGGGCGCAGCCGTACCGGCATCGCGGCGGGCTTTCATCTGAAAGCTGCGCTCCTGCGGGCTGGTCGGGAACAGCTTTTCAATGGCACTCATTCCGCAATACCCTTTAGGCTGCCCGTGCAGCCAGATAGTTGAAGATATCGCCCACGGTTTTAAGCGTCCCCAGATCCTCGTCGGCGATCGTAACGCCGAACTTGTCCTCAAACGCCATGTTCAGCTCTACAGCATCCAAGCTGTCCGCCTGCAAGTCCTCGGTCAGGCTGGCATCCATTGTGACCTTGTCAGCATCACAGCTCAGGGTGTCAACAAAAACTTCTTTTACTTCTTCAAAGCTCATACTACGTACCTCACATAATTTAACTAAATAAATTGACGTAATTGTCAATGAGGTCATTATACCACGTTCGTTTCGAATGTCAATATTATTAGGTAAAATTATTTATCTAATTAAATCGCCTTTCCGGGTTTTTCCTGTGTCTTGCGCCCGGTCAACGATGCCATAGCCAAATGGGAATTGAACAACCTTTTGCGCGGTATCAAAGTAGCGGTACCCCGCGTTTTGAAGGTTTCCACGCCGGAAAGCAGCGTGCATTTTTCTTTTACTCTTCCAGATTATTTTCTATTCTGCAACATATTTCGCTCTAATGTGCTATACTAATAATATCCAATAATGATGGAGGAACTTTTATGAAACGCAGCGGCATCCGACTCCAATACAATGTCCCCGTCACACTGACCTTTTTCTTTTTGTCCCTCGCCTCTCTGGTATTGGGCTACTTAACAAACAACTGGACAACCTCGCACCTGTTTAGTGTGTATCGCTCGTCGATGACGGATCCGCTATTCTATGTCCGGTTGTTCGGTCATGTCCTTGGCCACGGCGGTTGGAATCACTTTATAAACAATATGCTCCTCTTCCTTGTTGTCGCTCCACCTTTGGAAGAACGATACGGAAGCCGAACACTTCTAAGCGGTATCCTTATGACCGCGCTGGTATCCGGCATATTGCAGTGTGTGCTGTTCCCCACTTCTGCATTGCTTGGTGCATCCGGTATCGTATTCATGCTCATCATGCTCTCCAGTTTGGCCGGCAGTAAGAATGGAGGTATCCCTATCACCTTCATCTTGGTTGGCGTGCTGTACTTAAGCCAGCAGGTATACAGTATCCTCTTTATACAAGATAATGTAGCTAACTTTATGCACATTGTCGGTGGTATTTGCGGTACAGCTTTTGGTTTTGCCGTCCGGAAGAGATAACGAATGGTCGGAAAGAGAATCTTATTTATGATGATTAAGCACATTTTTCAGAAAGAACCTGTCCTGAGCATTGCCACTTGTTTGGCGATCATTTCCTCTTTCTTTGTCCCCCCGGACGCAGAATACCTCGGATATATCGATTTCCGTACTCTTGCAATCCTGTTTTCGCTAATGACAGTTATGGCCGGACTGAGAGGGCAAGGCGTATTTGATAGACTCGGCCATGCCCTCCTATCTCATACCCGCACCACTTTGCAGCTAACAGTTGTTCTCGTTGGCCTGTGCTTCTTCAGCAGTATGCTGATAACAAACGATGTATCGCTGCTAACATTCGTACCATTTACGTTTGTCGTTCTGAATAGTTTGAACGCATCTGTTCGTAGCAAACTGCTCCTCCCTATCGTCTGCATGCAGACGATAGCTGCCAACCTTGGCAGTATGCTTACACCACTGGGCAATCCCCAAAACCTGTATTTGTATGGCAAGAGCGGGATGGATATGAGCTCTTTTGTTCTGTTGATGCTCCCCTATTCCATCATATCATTAGTGCTTATTGCTATATGGGCAGTATGGCTGTGCCGTGAAGGTTCCGACATTGTTGTAACTCATTCTGCGGTAAACTCAAAACCAGACAAGAAACTCATTGCGTTGTACAGTATTCTGTTTGTCGCCTGTTTATTGGTTGTATTGCGTATTCTCCCATACGGTGTTGCATTCGTCGCTATCTTGGTGTGCATCTTCTTTGCCGACCGCCCCACTCTTGGCCACGTAGACTATTCTCTGATTCTTACCTTTGTAGCACTGTTCATTTTCATCGGGAACTTAGGTCGGATTGAAGCGTTCTCTGGATGGTTGCAGAATATTCTGGCCGGCCATGAGGTTTTAGTATCAGTTCTGGCCTCTCAAGTGACCAGTAATGTGCCTGCTGCCATCCTGCTTTCTGGATTTACCGATAATTTCCGTGCGCTGATTATTGGCACAGACCTTGGTGGCCTTGGCACATTAATTGCATCCATGGCAAGCCTAATTTCTTATCGACAGATTGCAAATGAAGTACCTGCTGAAAAAGGGCACTATTTTGCGATGTTTACTATTTCCAATGTAGTGTTTCTGGCCATTCTGATGGGCGCTTGGGCCCTGACCTGATATTTCCGTAATTCTATTGCTATTTAACGTCTTTAAACGAAAATCCACATTCGTAAATGGTCGCGCAGTCAAGCAAAAGCGAGCGCCGCCAGTGGCGGATACAGCGAACCGAAGCACGATGCGGGTACCGCAACCCGACATTATCGATCATTTTGGCAACGCAGATGCCGTGCCGCAGCAGCAGGATACTAAAGTACCATTCCCGTGTCCAACTTTATCCGGCAGCACCTTTCCGCAAAATTCAGGCAGGAAGCCGGAGAAACGCTGACGGATTTTATAGGGAAACAAAAAAGCGGAGGAGGCAAAACGCCTCCTCCGCGCCAAAATTTTCGGTTGTAGGGAAACACCGGGGGTAGAAAGTGTATTACTGCCATCCTCTTGCCGCAGGGTCGAGCATCTCGGCGGCGGAATATACCAGCGCGTTGCAGATGGCGGCAGCCACGTTGCTGCCGCCCTTGCGGCCCATGGCCACGATGGCGGGCACACCATACTGCGTGCAGACGGCAAAAAGGCGTTCCTTGCTTTCCACCACGTTCACAAAGCCCACCGGCACGCCGATGACCAGCGCCGGGCGCAGGCCGTTTTCGATTTCTTCCACGATGGTCAGCAGCGCCGTGGGGGCGTTGCCGACAGCCAGCACCGCGCCGGGGCAGTCCCGTGCGGCCTTGTGCATGGCGGCCACGGCGCGGGTCGTGCCTGCCTGCTTGGCCGCTGCGGCCACAGCGGGGTCCGCCATAAAGCAGAGCGCCTGCCCGCCCAGCCGCGCCAGTCCGGGCTTGGTGATGCCTGCCAGCGCCATATTTGTGTCGGTGATGATCGTCACTCCGCTGCGCACGGCAGCCATGCCCGCCGCCACCGCGCCGGGGGTGAAGTGCAGATTTTCGGCATAGTCAAAATCCGCTGTGGTGTGGATGACCCGCTTGACAACGGCGGCGCTTTCCTCCGGGATTTGCAATCCCCGCGCGGCCAGTTCCGCCGTGATGATGCCCATGCTCGTGCGCTCGATATCAGCGGGCAAATGATGCTGCGGCGTCATTTTTTGTCTCCTTTCGGGTTTACAAGACCTATAGCGGCGTAGACAGCGTCCATATCCAGGGCGCGGCGCACACCGTCGGCCAGCAGGTCGAATTGCTGTTCGCGGTAGGCGGCCATCGGAATGGGCGCGGCGGCCTCGGGGGCAATCCCCTTGCGTGCGCAGAGGTACGCCGCCAGCCGCTCGGTCAGCTCACCGCTGTCAAACAGGCCATGCAGATAGGTTCCGAACACCGTGCCCTGCACGCAGCCCTCGGATGTGCCGTCGGCGTGGGTGCAGAACGGTGCCCCCTGCATGGCAGTACGGCCTGTGTGGATTTCGTACCCGATCAGCGCGGCCCCCGCAAAGGGTGCGGCGGCGCTGGCTTCGATTTGGGCGCGGCGCTTGTCGGCGGTAAAAATTGTCTGTGTCGGCAGCAGTCCCAGCCCGCGCAGCGTTTGCGGGCGGCCGCTCTCGGTGCCCTGGCTGTCGTCCAGCGTTTGGCCCAACATCTGGTAGCCGCCGCAGACGCCCAACACCGGCGTGCCGCCTGCCGCCAGTTTCAGCAGCGCGGCCTCCAGTCCGGACTGCCGCAGCCAAAGCAGGTCCCCCACCGTGTTTTTCGTGCCGGGCAAAATGACTAAATCAGGCGCACCCAGCTCCCGCGCGGTCTGCACGTACCGCACGCTCAGCAGCGGGTGCTGCTCCAGCGGTATAAAATCGGTGAAATTTGAGATATGCGGCAATCGCACAACGGCGATATCCAACGGTTTTACGGTACTTTTTTGCTCCAGCCGCGTCGAGAGCGAGTCCTCGTCCTCGATATCCACTTTCAGATACGGCACTACGCCTACCACCGGCAGGCAGGTTTTTTCTTCCAGCATCGTCAGACCAGGGCGCAGGATTTCCACATCCCCGCGGAATTTGTTGATGATAAGTCCTTTGATCCGTGCCCGCTCATCGGGTTCCAGCAGTTCCACCGTACCATACAGCTGCGCAAACACGCCACCCCGGTCAATATCCCCTGCCAGCAGCACCGGGGCGTTCACCAGCTTCGCCAGCCCCATATTGACGATGTCGTCGGCCTTCAGGTTGATCTCGGCCGGGCTGCCCGCGCCCTCGATGACAACGACGTCGAATTCCTCGGTCAGACTGTCGTAGGCACGCAGAATATCGGGGATCAGTGCCTTTTTATGGCGGAAGTATTCCCGTGCGGGCATATCGCCGCGCACCTCGCCGTTGACGATGACCTGGCTGCCAATGTCACTGCTGGGTTTGAGCAAAATCGGGTTCATCCGCACATCCGGCTCCACGCCCGCGGCCTGGGCCTGCACGACCTGGGCGCGGCCCATTTCCAGCCCGTCGCGGGTCACAAAGCTGTTCAACGCCATGTTCTGGCTTTTGAACGGTGCCGTCTTGTAGCCATCCTGGGCAAAAATGCGGCAAAGTGCGGCGCAGAGCAGGCTTTTCCCTGCACCGCTCATCGTGCCCTGCACCATGATACATTTTGCTTTACTCACGCCAGCACCTCCCCCATGATTTGCAACAGTTTTTGATTTTCGGCGTTGGTACGCACAGCGGTACGGTACCAGCTGCCATCCAAACCCGGGTAGTTGGCGCAGCTGCGCACGACCGCACCGCGCCGGCGCAGGGTTTCGCCAAAGTCGGCAGGGGCCCGGAACAGCAGGTAGTTGGCCCGGCCCCCTACCACGTACAACCCCAGGGCACGCAGTCCCGCTGCCAGCTTGGGGCGTTCCTCGGCAATGAGGTTCCGCACACGGTCGGCGTAGGCAGTCTCGCCCAGCGCCGCCAGCCCTGCCGCCTGCGCAAGGCTGGACACCGCCCACGGCTGCCCCGCCGCACGCATTTTGTCTAGCAGCGCGGCATTCCCGCACAGCGCGTACCCCAGCCGCACGCCCGCCATGGCGTAGAGCTTGGTAAAGGCCTTTAGGATGATAAGATTCGATGCATCGTGTAAAAATCGTTTAGCAGTCAGTGCATCGCGGTCGGGTAAAAAGTCCAAAAAGCATTCGTCCACCACCAACACCGCGCCGCAGGCGACACAGCGGCGCAGCAGTTTTTGCACCAGTCCCGGCGGTGTGACCTGTCCGGTAGGGTTGTTGGGCTGGCACAAAAAGACAGCGTCGATATCGTCGGTCACGGCATCCACAAAGTCATCCGTCACGGCAAAGTCGCTTTCTTCCTGCAAAAACACACGCTGCACCGTACAGCCCACGGTATCCAGCGCGGCGGCATACTCGGCAAAGGTGGGCGCGGGCAGCAGCGCACGGCGCGGGCGCAGGGCCAGCGCCAGGCGGAAAATCAAATCCGCTGCCCCGTTGCCGCACAGAATTTGTTCGGCGGGTACGCCCTCAGCCTCTGCCAGCGCCGTCCGCAGGTCACGGCACAATGGATCCGGGTAGCGGGCTGCCATTGGCAGCGCCGCCGTGATGGCCGCCGCCACGCCCGCAGGCAGGCCCAGTGGGCTGACATTGGCCGAAAAATCCAGCGCATCGCGGCCAAATTCTGCCCGGTAGCCCGCCCAGTCTCCGCCATGTACCAACTTCATTTTTGTTGCCTCACAATCCAAACACAAACAGCGCCCGCACGGCCAGCCCCAAGGCCAGCGCCAGCACGCTCTCGGCGTACATCATTCGGTCAGCCCGCAGAATATCCTGTGGTTCCACCGGGCGCAGTGGGTCGCCGATCGTCGGTTTATCGTAATACTCGCCAAAATAGTAGGCTGGCCCTGCCAGCTGCACGCCCAAGGCCCCGGCGCAGGCGCTCTCGGTCTGGGCGCTGTTGGGGCTGGCGTGGTTGCAGCGATCCCGCCGCCAGATGCGCCATGCCCCCGCCGCGCTGCTGCCGGTCAAGGCCGCCGCGCAGACCCACAAAAGGGCGGCCAAGCGGCTGGGCAGCCAGTTGGCAGCGTCGTCAAATTTAGCGGCACAGCGTCCAAAACAGAGATATCTCTCGTTTTTGTAGCCGAGCATACTATCCATCGTGTTTATGGCCTTGTAGGTCAGCGCCAACGGTGCACCACCGATAAGCATATACAAAAGCGGCGCGATCACACCGTCGCTGGCGTTCTCGGCCACTGTCTCTACGGCAGCTTTCGTCACGCCCTCAGCAGTCAGGTTCTGGGTGTCCCGCCCCACAATACGCGCCACGGCCTTGCGGGCGGCGGGCAGGTCGCCCCTTTGCAGTTCCCTGTACACGTTCATGCTCTCCCGCACAAGATCACGCGCCGCCAGCGCCTGGGCGCACCAGAACATTTGCAGCGCCAGCCCCAGCAGCGGATGGATTTTTGCTGCACCCCAGCAGGAAAGCCCGGTCACAGCCAGTGTCCCCAGCGGCAGCACCGCCACCACAATGCAGCCGCCCGCCAACTCACCCTGCGGCGTTTTGGGCAGGGCGGCACGCAGGCGCTTTTCCAGCGCTGCGATGCACCGCCCCATCAGCACGACCGGGTGCAGCAGCCACACCGGATCGCCGAAAACGGCATCCAGCAAAAAACCGCCCAGCACCGCCCAAAAAATCAACATCTTCCCTCCTTGGTGTACTGCACGGTCTTGACCAGGTGCAAAATATGCTGCGTCGGCCAGTCGCGGGCGTCCAGCACATAGCCGCCCGCATTGGGGCCGCACCACTCATAATAGTCCTTGTGCGGCAGGGCGTAACGCTCCAGCGCGGCCATCTGGGTGCCGCCGTGGGCCAGGATGACCAGCAGTTCCTCGCCGTCGGCCAGAGCCTTGTCCACCAGCGCGGCAAACGCCTTGCAGATGCGGTCGGAAAATTCGGCCTTGCGCTCGCCGTCGGGGCATTGGCTTTCGCAGTTGGCGGCGACCCAGGCCAGGTAATCAGGGTCGTGCTCCATCTCGACATAATTGCGCCCCTCAAAGCTGCCGAAACACATCTCTTTCAGGGCGTCCACCGGCACGAGCTTTGCATACGGAAACAGTACCTCTGCCGTCTGTTTTGTGCGCTGTAAGGTAGAAATGTAGACAACCTTTGGGTCGATATCCGCTTTGCACAGCTGGGCCAGCCCTTGCGCCGAGAGCGGGATATCCCGCTGACCCTGGTAGCGCTTCTGGGCATTATAGTCCGTTAAACCGTGCCGTAAAAGGTAAATCAGCATTCGGGAAGTTCTCCTTTCAGAACTGTGGGCAGGCCGCAGAACATCTGCACAACGCAGTCTGCCCGCGCGGCCAGCAGGCAGGCCAGGCGGCCCGCCGCCTCCCGTGCGGCGCGGTCTGCGGGGTCAATGGGCACAACACCGCTGCCCACCTCGGTGGCAGTCACCACGTCGCAGGCAGCCAGCTCGTCAGCCAACGCTGCCAGATCGGCGGCATCGGCGGCGCGTGTCTGCACCTCATAAATCTGCCGCCCGCCAAACTTTTGCGCGTAGGTACGTTTGCCGCTGTACAGCGGCCCGGTGATGAACAACATTTACAGCCCCCCCAGCCACTGGCAGGCAGCCAGCGCCGCCAGCATCCAGATCTCACATTTTTGCAAAAACCACCCGGCCAAATCACCTGTGGTGCCGCCAAACTGCTTTTTGGCGACGAAATAATACCGCACAAACACGCCCGCCGCCGCCAGCACCAGTGCCCAGCCGCCCAGGGCCAGCAGCGCCGCCGCCACCGCAGCGCACAGCACCGCCAGCGCACGGCGCACATTCACCCTGTCTGCCGCTGTGGCAAAGGTGTGGGCAAGGCCGGTGTTTTTCGCCAGCGGGAACGCCGCCACAGCCAAGCCCGACAGCGCCCGCTCCCCCACCAGCGCCAGCGCCCAGAGCGCCCCGACGCGTGGGGTAAACTGCACACAGCTGCACAGCGCAAAATACGCTGCAAAGTAGCTGCACAGCCGGATGACCGCGAACGCCCCGCAGTGGGGGTCTTTCAAAATTTCCAGCTTCTTGGCCGTGTCGCCGTAGCTGGACAGGGCATCGCAAGTGTCAGCGTAGCCGTCCAGGTGGATGCCGCCCGTGACCCAGACCGGCACTAGGCAGAAGCCGGCCGCGCGGGCCAGCGCGGGCAGCGGCAGCATACCGCACAGGCACCACAGCGCCCCGCACACAGCCCCCACCAGCGGGAAAGCGCAGAGCGCGTACCGCATATTTTTTGCGTTCCAGTCAAATTGCGGCATCGGCAGGGCGGAAAACATGGCAAACGCCACGGCGATGGTCTGCAAAGCTGTCATCATCTTTCGCTTCCTTTATAATAGACCGGTATCCCGCACACGACCCGCACCACGGCGTCGGCGCGGGCAGCCGCCGCGTTGTTGACGGCGGCCAGCGTGCGCAGATAGCGGTCGGTATCGCCCGCGTAATCGGCCCCGCCGCTGAATACTTCATTGGAGACGAGAATTAAATTTCCGCATTGCTGCGCAATATTCTCAATACCGCGCAAAATTGCAGCGGCCGCGTTTTCCCCTGCACCGTCTGGGTCGTACAGCTCGTTGGCGGCCAGGTTGCCCAGGTCCTCCAGCAGTACGGTCCCGCGCCTGGGCAGGGTCAGCCGGTCGAGGTGCAGCGGGCATTCCACCGTGACAAACTGCTTTTCGGCCCGCATGGCGCGGTGTTTGGCAACGCGGGCTGCGCACTCAGCATCCCACACCTGCATCGTGGCAAGGTAGGTACGGGGCAACGGAGCACGCAGGCAGAGAGACTCCGCAAAGGCACTTTTACCGCTGGCCGCACCGCCGATAACCAGCGTCAGCATTGCGGGGTGTACGGCGCAATGCCGCCCTCCGTGAAGGAATAGCAGTGGTTGTAGACGGCCAGCGCCATATCCCACAGCGGCAGGCTGGCCACCGCGCCCGTGCCCTCGCCCAGGTGCAAATCTGCGGTGATCAGCGGCTTTTTGTAGAGCACATCCAGCACCAGCCGGGCGGCGGGTTCGCTGGAAGCATGGCTGGCAAACACAGCCTTGGCCGCAGCCGGGCACAGCCGCACCGCGCACAGCGCCGCCACACCGCTGATGAAGCCGTCCATGATGACAGGGATTTTTTCCAGCGCACCGCCCAAAAACACGCCGCACAACCCGGCGATATCGAACCCGCCCAACGCAGCCAGCACGCCCAGCGGGTCCGCGGCATTGGGGTGGTTGACCGCAATGCCGCGCTCGATCGCATGAATCTTGCGGTGCAGCCCTTCGTCGGACAGGCCCGCGCCGCGCCCTGTCATCTCTGCAGCCGGGCGGCCCAGCAGCACCGCCGCCACTGCGCTGGACGTCGTCGTGTTGCCGATGCCCATTTCCCCAGTAGCCAGCAGCCGCACGCCGTTCTGCTTCTGGGTGCGCACCAATTCAATACCCGCCGCAACAGCCTGTACAGCCTGTTCGCGGGTCATAGCCGGGCCTTGGGTAAAGTCCCGCGTGCCCGGGGCCACGCGGCGATCCACCGCGCCGGGCACAGGTACACCCGCAATGCCCATGTCCACTGGGACGACCTCGCAATGGGCCGCAGCCGCCATACAGCAGACGCTGGTGCGGCGGGCGGTCAGGTTTTCGAGCACCGCCCGGGTCACACTGGCGTCGGTCTGGCTGACCCCCTGCGCCACAACGCCGTTGTCGGCGCAAAGCACCAGCACGGCACGGCGGGTGAAATCGGGCGCGGGGTCGCCGGTCAGCGCGGCGGCAGCCTCGACCACCGTTTCTAACTGGCCCAGTCCGCCCAGCGGTTTTGCCAGCGCGGCCCAGTGGGCGTGTGCGGCGGCGCGGGTGGCCTCGTCGGGCGGGGCCACGGTTTTAAGCAGGTTTTTTAGTTCCGTTTCGGTCATGGTCGTTCCTTTATATAATGTTCGGCGGCGCACACAAAGCGCTGCGGCAGCGGTGTCCCCGCCCAGTACAGGTGTGGAAATCCAGCGTAGATATGTGCATTGGCAAACCCACACGCCCATTGCCTCCCATTAGCCTTGGCGGCAGTCAGCGCGTCTCCGTTGGCAGTGGAATCCCAGTGGTGAAACTCGTGGGCCGGGATGTGCTCTCCCGCCGCAAACAGCATACTGTCAGTGCGGGCAGTCAACGTTGCGTAGCCAAACCGCATGAGCCGTCCAACTTTAACCCCCTGTCCGGGCAGCACACCCGCCATTGGGTGGGGCGTTCCGTTGGCATCCTCCAGCGTTTGCCCCAGATAGAGAAAGCCGCCGCACTCGGCCACGGTGGGCAAGCCGCTCTCTACTGCGTTTTTTATGGCGCGGCGCATCGGCGCGTTGGCGGCCAGCTGGGCGGCGTACAGTTCGGGGTAGCCGCCCGGCAGGTACAGCCCACCGATGTTTCCCGGCAAGGCTGCATCTGTCAGCGGGCTGAAAAAGCACAGCTCCGCGCCGTTTTCCCGCAAGGCTTCCAGCGTTTCCGCATAGGTGAAGCAGAACGCGGCATCCTGCGCCACGGCGATGCGCACCCGGGTAGCGGGAAAATTCTGTGGTATGGCGGCCGGGGCGGGGCGGCCGCAGAGCTTTTCCAAAAGCGCCCAATCGATGCCGCGCTGGGCGGCGTCGGCCAGCAGTGCAATCTTGCGCTGCAAGTCCGTAATTTCAACGGCGGTTTTCAGCCCCAAATGGCGGCTCTCAATGGCAGCCTCGGGCAGCGGCGGCAGGCAGCCCACCACCGGCAGGCCGGTCTCTTTTTCCAGCATAGGGCGCAGCATTTTGTACAGGCTTTCCTTACAGTCGTTGAGCAAAATTCCTGCGATATGGTGCGGTGTGCGAAACGCCATCAGCCCCCGCAGTTCGGCCGCCAGCGTCAGGCTGGCCCCTTTAGGCCGCACGACGAGCAGTGCAGGCAGATTCAGCATATCCGCCAGGTGCCACGCGCTGGCCGCGTCGGTCACACCGCCCAGGCCGTCATAGTAGCCCATGGCCCCCTCGACGACCGCCGCGCCGTGGCCCGCCGCGTGCCGGGCGTAGAGTTCCCGCACCGTTTCCGGTTTTGAGAAAAACAGATCCAGGTTGTGGCTTTCCACGTCCAGCACGGCGCGGTGGAACATCGGGTCGATGTAGTCCGGCCCGGATTTGAAGGCGCAGGGAGCCAGCCCGCGAGCCTGCGTGGCTGCCAGCAATGCACAGGCAGCCGTTGTTTTTCCGCTGCCGGAGCGCGGCGCGGCCAAAACCAGTTGCAGCATATTACTCCCTCGCGATCAAAAATACCGGGTTATTTGCCATCAGCAGATGCAGGCTGCCCGCCGCCCTGCTGCGGCTGACAGCGATCTGCGTGACCTGGGCGGTCAGGCCATGGGCGGTCAGTGCGGCGACGGCCTGCTGCAAAGTTTCCAGCGCAATGGCGCTGATGCAGAGCCGCGCGGCAGGGTTGGCCGCCAGCGCGGCGTCCACGATGGCACGCAGATTGCCCTTGCTCCCGCCGATGAACACGGCGTCCGGGGCAGGCCAATCGGCCAGGGCTTCCGGCGCCAGCCCTTGGGTAAGGTGCAAATTTTGCACGGCAAATTTTGCGCGGTTCTGGCAAATCAGCTCACACGCATCGGCGTCACATTCAGCGGCATAAACGCGGCCCTCGGGCGCAGCCAGCGCCATTTCCACACTGACACTGCCGGTGCCCGCACCCACATCCCACAGGGTATCGTTCGGGCGCACGGCCAGCTTTGCCAGCACGGCGGCGCGGACCTCCTGCTTGGTCATCGGCGTTTTGCCGCGGAGAAACACTTCATCCGGCAGGCCGGGGGTGCGGCGCGGCGGCGCGGGGCAACGCTCCGCCAGCAGCACGCTCAGCGGCGCGAACTGCTGCTGCGCCAGCGCGGCCACTGTGTCGGTCACAAGGCGCTGGGCATCGCTGCCGAGGTTTTCCCCCACGGTCGCTATGACCTCGCCGTACCCGGCTGCTGCCAGCCGGGCGCAGAGTGTCGCGGGCGTCTCACTGCCGCCTGTCAGGAAGAACGTTGGCACGCCCTTTTGGCACGCAGCTACCGGATCGCAGGCGCAGCCGTGGGCCGATACGAGCTGCCAATCCTGCCAGGGGCGGCCCAGTGCCGCCGCCAGCAGCTGCACGCTGGACACGCCCGGCTCCACCGTATAGGGGGTACCTGCGGCGTCCAATGCACGGCAGAGCGCCCCCGCTCCGGAGTAAAACCCGGTATCCCCGCTGAAAACGACCGCCGCCTGCTCGCAGCCGGCCTCTTGCAGCAGTGCGCAAATTTCGTCCGTTTTGTAGAGGGCGGTTCGGTTGTCGGTGCAGCCATCGGGCAGGTTTTGCAGCAGGCGGCGTGCCCCGATGATCAGCCCCGCGCCTTGCAATATGGCCAGTCCGCGCACCGTCAGGCCTCCGGGTGCCCCACTACCCATGCCAACCAATGTGATCCTCATAAAATCTCCCTGCATCGCTGTAAAATCGTTTCGGCGCTCTCGCCCTGCTCCTCCGGGCGGCGCAGCACGATGAGCTGTACGCCGCACTGCGCAGCGGCTTCGGCCTTTTCGGCAAAGCCGCCTGCGACCCCGCCGTCCTTCGTAACCATATAGGAGATGCGGAACTGGCGCAGCAGCGCGGCGTTCAGTTCCTGGGTAAACGGCCCCTGCATCGCAAGGATATTGCGATGCGGGATGCCCGCAGCTTCGCACGCAGTGATGCCTGCCAGCGTCGGCAGCACCCGGGGGTACAGCCGCGCCGGGTCCAGCACTGCGAAGGCGGGCAGTTCCTTGGCCCCGGTCGTCAGCAGGACATTTCCGGGTTTGTCCGCCAGGTAGGCGGCGGCCTGGGCGGCGGTTTGCAGTGTCACACTGCCCGCCGGCAGGGCGCTGGCCGGGCGCAACAGGCGGTGATATTCCACCCCCACAGCCTGGGCCGCTGCACGGATATTGCGCGTTGCCTCCGTGGCATAGGGGTGGGTCGCGTCAACGCAGAGCGCCGCACCGCGCAGCAATGCCGCCATCTCGTCAGCGGTCAGCCGACCGGCGCAGACTGTGATGCCCTCGGTGTTTCCCTGCTCCTCGGCACCGATATCGGTCGCCACGCAGACCGTGACCGCTGCGCCCAGCGCCGCCACCTGGCAGGAGAGAGCGCGGCCCTCGGTCGTGCCGCTGAAAATCACCACATTCATACGCCGTGATACCCCCTGGGCGTCACCATTCTGCCGCGCAAATTCTGCGTAGCATCGTTTCCTATATACACCGTCGTGAACATATCCACCGGCGTGCTTTCGAGTTCGGCCAATGTCAGCAGCCTTGCGGTCTGGCCGTCACGGCCTATGTTGCGCACAATGCCGCAGACCGTCTCGGGGTGCTTGCCGTTTGCCAGCAGGACGCGCACGGCCTTGGCAAGGTAGTCGGCGCGGCCCCTGGACGACGGATTGTAGAGCGCCACGCAGAAGTCCCCCGCCGCCGCGCAGGCCAGCCGCTTTTCAATCACTGCCCAGGGCGTCAGCCGGTCGGACAGCGAGATGACGCAAAAATCATGCGCCAGCGGTGCGCCCAGCACGGCCCCGCCGCTCAATGCCGCGGTCAGGCCGGGGACGATTTCGACTTCTACGTCCGGGTAGTTCCCTGCCAGCTCCAGCAGCGGGCTTGCCATGCCGTAGACCCCCGCGTCGCCAGAGCAGACCAGCGCCACTGTTTTACTGCGCTGCGCTTTTTCCAACGCCCAGCGGCAGCGGTCGATTTCCCGCGTCATGCCGGTGGCGTAGACCTCTTTTTCAGGGAACAGCGGCCGCACCAGATCGATGTAGACCGTGTAGCCGCAGAGCACATCGGCATTTTGCAGCGCGGCCCGGGCCTGGGCGGTCAAAAACTGCGCGTTGCCGGGGCCCAGGCCCACCACATACACAAGGTTACGGTTCATCATTTTTCCATCTCCAGTCCGGGGCAAAGGGCGCACATGCCACCGCGAAGGTCACGCCGTCGTGCGCCCACTTCGGGAGCAGCAACTCACCGCCCGACGCCAGCACCGCCGCGCGTTCACAGACATTGTCCACGCCGGTGACGCTCTGCACAAAATTGGACGCCGTAAAATTCCCCGGTGCCGTGCGCAGTTCATCGGCGGTATAAAAGTCCATAGGCCAGCCGTGGGCATGGCAGAACGCCGTCAGGCCCGGCTCATCCTGTTTCAAATCGATGCTGGCGGCCTGCCTAATGCCCTGCAGGGCCAGACGATGTTCCGCACAGAACACCGCAAACGCTGCTTCCAGCTTTTCCGCTGATGTGCCGCGCTTGCAGCCGATCCCCAGCGCCGCAATGCGTGGGACGATGTGCAAGGCTTCGCCCCGGGGCGTCAGCGTCAGCGCAAAATCTGCGCAGTCGGCGGTGTCGGTGGGCATCACACCTGCGGGCGGGGTACCCTGAATGGGCCAATCGGCGGCATAGTGCACCGGCTCACCCGCCAACAGTGCTCCGCTGATTTTCTTGATGCGCTCCGGCTCGGCCACGGCGCAGTTCTGGTGCCTGGCCCATTCATCCACAGCAAAAACGCCGCGCTCATCGGTGGCCGTCGTGATGACCGGCACCGCGCCGCAAACCGCCGCCAGCCACCGCGCCAGGTCGTTTGCGCCGCCCAGATGCCCAGACAACAGCGGGATAGCAAACTGACCGCCCTCGTCCAGTACCACAACGGCAGGGTCAGCGGCCTTGCTGCGGCAATGGGGCGCGATGGCCCGCACCGCAATTCCGGCAGCCCCCACAAAAATCAGTGCATCACTTTGTGCAAACTGCCGGGCCGTCCAGTCGGCCAGCGGCACGCCGTCTGCGCCGCCGCGGGCCACACTGCCAGGGCACGCGGCCGCCAGCCGCTGCGCCAATGCCAGCCCCCGCGCCGTGAAGGCGATATACGCGCAAATCATGCGTCGGTCCCCCTGCGGAACGCAGTGGTGAACGCCGGGTCGTAGAGCTTGCTGTGATCGTACCGCGCGGCGAGGAAGTCCCCCACGACGATGAGCGCGGTTTTGGTGATGCCGGCCTCGCGGGTGCTCTGCGCCAAATTTCCAACGGTGCAATGTACGATTTTTTGTTCCGGCCAGGTGGCCTTGTAGACGACGGCGGCGGGGGTCTGTACCGTATACGCACCCTGCAAAAGCGCGGCCTGGACTTTTTCCACAAGGCCGATGGAGAGGAAAATCACCATCGTGGCCCCATGGGCGGCCAGTGCGGCCAGCCGCTCCCCTTCCGGGACCGGGGTGCGGCCCTCCATCCGGGTGATGATGACGGTCTGGCTGACACCGGGCAGTGTGTACTCAGCATTCAGTGCCGCCGCCGCGCCGCAAAAGCTGGACACGCCGGGGGTGTCGTCATAGGGAATGCCTGCGGCATCCAATGCGTCCATCTGTTCACGAATTGCGCCATACAAGCAGGGGTCACCGGTGTGGAGGCGCACGGTTGCTTTTTTCGCTGCTTCGTTCTCTTTCATCACGTAAAGCACCTGTTCCAGTGTCATTTCCGCACTGTTGTAAATGGCGCAGTCCGCCTTTGCAAGCCCCAGCAGCGCCGGGTTGACTAGGCTGCCCGCGTAGATGATGCAGTCCGCCGTTTGCAGCAGCGCCGCACCGCGCCGGGTGATGAGATCCGGTGCGCCGGGGCCAGCCCCCACAAAATGTACCATGTCAGGCTCCTTTCCACGTTTTCAACAGTATATCGGCGGTTTTTGTCTGGCCCAGCGGCCCCGCCTGGTTGGAGAACAGCACCGCCCCCACCCGAAACGCCTCCGCCGCGCGGCGGTCTACATGCGTTTGGATGGCATCCAGCATGCTAGCCATGACCGGCTCGCGCAGGTTGGCAGCGTCCAGAATTTCCAGGCAGGCGTCGGTAGTCGCGGCGTCCATCAGGGCGCGGCAGGTGGCCGCATCCGCCCCGCAGAGCGCCGCATGGGCGCAGAACAGCTCAGTGCGGCAATCAGCCTGCTTGGAGTGGGTGTTCATGATGCCGCCCGCCAGCTTGACCAGCTTGCCCACATGACCGACGAGCAGCACTTCCGTAAAGTGTTCGGTTGCCGCCATGTCCAGCGCTTCACCGACAAAATTTGAGATTTTGACGACGGGAATTCTGGCCAGCTCCGGCATATGCGCGGCCAGATAATCCAGCCCATAGTTGCCAGGGGCCAGGATCAGGCGGCGGCTTTTCAGCGCGGCCTGATGGATTTCGATTTGCAGCGTGTCCAAAAGCGCCTGCTGGCTCATCGGCTCAACGATACCGCTGGTACCCAGCACGGACAGCCCGCCCTCGACCCCGATATGCGGGTTGAAAGTGCGCTTGGCCGCAGCCGCGCCGCCCTTGATGGAGACAGTGACCGCGAAGCCGCCGCCATAGCCCACGGCGTCGGCCTCTTTCAACAGAGCCTCCGTAATCATCTGGCGCGGCACATGGTTGATGGCTGCCGCACCCACCGGCTGATCCAGCCCGGGCTTTGTCACGCGGCCCACACCTGCGCCGCCGTCGATGGTGACGGTGCGCGGCGCATCCGGCAGCAGCGTGACCGCGGCAACGACCGGCAGGCCGGTGGTGGCGTCGATATCGTCGCCGCCGTCCTTGACAATGGCGCATTCTGCGCCGTCCGCCGTGAGGCGGCAGAACTGCGGCGCGACCTCGACCACAATACCCTTGGGGGTACGCAGGCCGACAGATTCCGGCACATGGCCGGTCAGCAGCAGCCGCGCCGCCCCCGCCGCCCCCAGCGCCGCACAGGTGCCGGTGGTGTAGCCGCAGCGCAGCAGCTTTTGCCCGCTGCGGATATAGTGCTCAAACTTTGGCTTTGTATCGCCATTTTTAAACAGCATGGCGTACTGTTCGGCAGTCAAATCAAACAGTCTGCGGATGTTCTGCTCGACAAAGGCCTCCTGCGGCGTCAGCACGCCGGATACCCCGGACGGCGCAACGCAGACGACGGCATCGGCCAGCTTTTGCGCCAGTTCCAACTCGTGCAGCGTCACGATGATAGCGACGTTTTTTTCATGGGCCAGCGTTTGCAGTATGGCCATCAGTTCTGCTTTGCCTTTTGCGTCCAAAAACGACGTAGGCTCATCCAGCAGCAAAATCTCCGGTTGTTGGCAGACGGCACGGGCCAGCAGCACGCGCTGGCGCTGGCCGTCGCTGATTTTGGTAAAATCCCGGTCAGCCAGCGGTGCGGCCTGCACCAGTTCCAGTGCGGCCCGCACCTGCTGTTTGTCGGCGGCAGAGAGCACACCCAACCGCCCGGTGTAAGGGTAGCGCCCGGCAGCAGCCACGTCAAAGCAGGTCGTCAGCTCGGTGCGGACCGTGTGGGGCAGCATCAGCGCCAGCTTGCGGGCGCGGGCATTGGGGGTGTAGGCGGCCAGGTTTTGCCCGTCCAGCAGCACCGCACCGCCCTGTGTGGGCAGCTGCGCCGCCAGCGTCTTTAATAAGGTGGACTTGCCCGCGCCGTTGGGACCGATGAGGGCCAGTATCTTGCCGCGCTCAGCGTGCAGGGCAATGTCCCGCAGCAGCGGTGCGCCATAGCCGATGGCGAGGGCCTGTGTTTCACAATAGCTCATGCTGCTCTCTCCCCGCTGTGGCGGCGCACCAGCAGCCAGATGACCACCGGCGCACCGAACACCGCCGTGACCGAGCTGATCGACAGTTCTGTCGGCGCAAACAGGCTGCGGGCGATCAGGTCACACAGCAGGCAGAACGCCGCGCCGCCCAGAGCGCAGCCGGGCAGCACATGCAGCGGTTTTGCACTGCCCAGCGTTTGTTTTACCAAATGCGGCACCGCGATACCCACAAAGGATATCGGCCCGGCAAACGCCGTGACGCAGGCCGCCAGCAAACTGGACAGCAACACCAGCGCCACCGAGAACACCCGCACCGGCACACCGACGCTGGCGGCGTAGCTTTCGCCCATCTGGTAGGCAGCCATCGGCTTGGAGAGCAGGAACGCCGCTGCCAGGCAGGGCAACACAATAGCCGCTGCCGTGGCAACGTTGCCCCAGGTCATGCCGGAGAAGCTGCCCATCGACCAGTTGTGGAGGTTGACGATGTTGGAATCCTGCGCGAAGGCCACGACGATATCCGTGACCGCCGAGCAGATGTAGCCAATCATGACGCCGCAAATGACCAGAATACTCATCCGCTGCACGCGGCGCGCCACAGCCAGCACAAACAGCATGGCCGCAATGGCCCCGGCGAAAGCCGCCAGAATCAGCGTCCATGAGTTGGTGAGCAGCCCGCGGTTGAGGAACACGACCATCGTCAGCGCGACGGCCAGCTTGGCCCCGCTGGAAATGCCCATAACGAACGGCCCCGCAATGGGGTTGGCAAAGAATGTTTGCAGCAGGTAGCCCGCCGCCGACAATGCTGCGCCCAGCAGCACGACCATAACCGCCCGGGGCAGCCGCAGCTGGTACAGGATGTTGGCGGTCAGCGCATCGGGGGTGCGGCCCAGCAGCGCGGCCACGACCTGCGCCGGGGAAAGCGCCACGCTGCCCCAGAAGAGATTGAGTGCAAACAGCGCCAGCAGGGCCGCCGCCATGGCGAAATATGCGATTGTCAGGCGTGTTCGGGTGTGCATGGTATCGTCCTTATTGCAGTTTCGTCAAAAATTTCAATTCATTGGCATTGGGGGTGCCCTCGGTGAACACCTTATTCATGTCCAGGATCAAATCCGGCAGTTCCATACTCTGCTGGAAAAGGCTCTGCGCGGTACACCAGACATTGCCGCTTTGCACAGCCTTGAAGTCGGCCAGCATTGGGCATTTGGCAATCAATTCATCGATAGAGCGCAGTTCACCCTCAATCGTGCTGTTATAAATCAGCACGTCGGCATCCTTGGCCCCGGCGTAGAAATCTTCCAGCGAAATATTCACGGTCGCCAGGTTGTTGCCGCTGTCGGTCAAATCGGCAAAGGCGTAACTGCCGCCCGCCATCTTGATCATTTCGGCAACGTAATCGCCGCCTTTGCGCACAGTGGCAAGGCTGTTGGAGGTGATGGAGAAAAACGCGACGGTCTTGCCGGTGGGGGCTTCGTCCGCCAAAGGGGCGATGCGCTGCTCGGCATCCGCAAAAACACGCTCTGCTTCGTTGGTTTTGCCCAGCAAAATGCCGTAGAGCTTGACCCATTCCATGCGGGCCAGCGGACCGCTCTCGTAGCTTGAGCGTTCGACCAGCACCGGCACACCGAATTTTTCCAGCTGCTCCTTCACCTCGGGGGTGTGGTAGATCATCGTGTTTTCGATGGCAAGGCCGCAGTCGGCGGCCAAAATCGTCTCGTAATCCGGGGCGCTGTACTTGCCCGCGTAGACAATTTGCCCCTGTTCCATGGCGGTGCGGGCAGCGTCGAGATACCAGTTTTCGGCCTGCGTGCCGGAGAGTGCCACCGCCCCCAGCCCACCAATGCTGATGATGGGGTCCATGGCGGAGGAAGAAACGAGGTAGATATTCTCGATAGGCTGCTGCAAAACGACAATGTCGCCGTCCAGTTCGGCGGGCACAGCGGCCCCTTCGGGTACGACCAGATAGCGGCTGCCGTCGATGGTGATAAGGCTGTACCCGCCCGCGCATTCGTCCACCGTGAACTGCTGCGCATAATCGAGAGGGTAGCGGCTTTCTATCGCAAGTGCGTCGGTTTGTGTCGGTTCCGATGCCGCCGCGCAGCCTGCCAGCAGCAGGGCGGGCAGAGTCAAAAGTAAAGTATGCTTCATTCGGCAGCGGTCAGCGTTGCGCTGTCAAAGGTCAGCGTGTAGTCGATCTCGTGCGGGGTGCTCATGGCGACAGTATCTGCCGTGACGGCCAGCGCCGTGTCCAGCGCGGTGACAGGGATCTCAAACTTGGAATTGCCTTCGGTGTTCGTGGGCAGGTACTTTTCACCGTTGATGAGCATATAGTCGTAGTTCGGGCTGCTCCACACGATGGTGGCGGTCATCGCGCCGTCGGCCACGGTCAGGGCGGCAGGGCTTTCAACGGTAGCGCGGCCGCTGCCGCCTTCCAGCGTCACGGCACAGGTATAGCTGCCGTCGGCGGGCGTCTCAGCGGGGGCGGCGGTTTCGTCCGCGGCGGGCTGGGCATCGGCTACGCTGACGGTGTGGTCGTACCAGGTGCCCTTGGTGCCCAGGATGGCCAGCTGGAAGTCGGTATCCACGGCCTGCACCGGGATATCAAAGCCGTAGACCTCGTCGCTGGTGCCGTCGGAGTACGTCACGGTGTCAACGGTGGGCTGCAGCCAGTCGCTCTCGTGGTCGGGGGCGTCGGCGGCCATGCCAAGGTACAGGTTGACGATTTTCTGGGATTGCAGGCTGACGTGGAACGTCATAACGCCGTTTTCCACGGTCAGGGTGCCCATGCCGTCCACGGCCTCGCTGGCATGGAACATACCGCTGTCGGTCTTGAACTCGGCGGTGTAAACGCCGTCGGGCAGGGCGGCGGCAGGGGCTTCGGTTGCGGCGGGGGCTTCGGTGTCGGCGGGGGCAGTCTCCACGGTGGAGGCAGCCGCGGATGCACTCTCGGCGGTGGTGGATGCGGATGCGCCGCAGCCCGCCAGCAGCAGGGCGGCCAGTGTGATGGATACGAGTTGGCGTTTTTTCATGGTTTCCTTCCTGTCTCTATTCTAACATATATATATAAATTAAGGGAACACCGCACGGCAGGGGCCGCGCATGGGCGGCTCTCCACTTTCCGGCAAGTGCTCGTCTGCCGTATGCGTGCGGTCCGGGCATGCCCGGCCCCTACATGGGAGGTGCATTTGTAGGGGGCGGCGTCCTCGACGCCCCGCGGGTAAGCACCCGCCATTCCCGGGGATTGTAGGGCGGGATACCCTCACCCCTCCCTACAAATTCGGCGAAAATGGCTTTCTATCCCCCAAACCAAAAAACTACCCGAAGGCGTTCCCTTCGGGCAGAATGTATCAAACTTAACCGTTCAGGGAGTCGATAGCTGCCTTGGTGTGATCAACGTAGAGCTGCTGGACATCGGCGATCTCGCCCAGACCGGCGATCTGGGTGTCGACACTGTCAAAGCAGCCAGCGGCGTTGAACTGGCTCAGCCAGGAATCCTCGTCAGAGCCGGCCATGTCATTGTTGGCGTGGTCACCGGCAACGACCATCAGCGGGCGCAGGATGACCTTGGTGTAACCGGCCTCCTTGACCTTCTCGATGACTGCGTCGCAGGCGGTGTCCTCCGGCTCGCCCTCGACAGTGCCGATGAACACATTGTCATAGCCCAGGGTCTGCATGGTGGTCTGCATCTGGCTGTAACTGATCTTGGCGGTGTGGGACGTGCCGTGGCCCATGAACACAAAGGCGGTGCCGTCAGCAGCGGCAGCAGCGGCATCGTCATACCCAGCGACCTTGACGGCCTCGGCGGTGATGGCAGCGGCAACAGCCTCCTTGTCGGCGTTGATGACGGTGGCATCCTCGCCAACCTCGCCCAGCAGCGGCTCGGCGATGGCAACGCTCTCGAACTTGTCCTTGTACTGCTCAACGGCCTCGCACATCTCGTCGTACTCGGCGCCGTGCATCAGATGGGTGGGCTGGACGACCAGGTTCTTAACGCCGTTGGCAACGGCGCGACCCAACGCCTGGCCCATGTTGTCGATTTTCTCGCCGTCGCGGGCCTGCACATGGTTAATGATGATTTGCGCGGTGAAGGCGCGGCGCACGCTCCAATCGGGGTAAGCGGCCTGTAAGGCATCCTCGATGCCCTTGATGTCAGCGGCGCGGCTGCCGTTGAAGGAGGTTCCGAAGCTGACGACCAGCAGCTCGTTCTCGCCGATCTCATCCTCGTTGCGGGGGTCGTCGTTGCCGGCGTCGCCGGTGTCACGGCCGAAATACTCGGGGTCGGCGTTCTCGCCCTCGACCATTTCCTTCTGGGTGTCGGTCAGGGCATCCCAGGCAGCCTTGGCGGCCTCGCACTGGGCGTCGGTGTCGTCGGTGCGCTCCTGCACATAGATGGCGTCGATCAGATCAGCGCAGTTTTTCGCGGCCACTTCGTCGGCATCTCCCTCATCTGCGGTTTCCTCGCTGCTTACGGCTTTGCTCTCGTTGGCAGCGGTGCTCTCAGCCGTGCTCTCGGTGGTAGCGGCGGTGCTGCCGCAGCCAGCCAGCAGTGCGGTGGTCAGGGCCAGGGCTGCCAGCACGGCAGCAGGCTTTTTGTGGTTGCGTTTTCTCATGTGTTTGCTTCCTTTCCTGTTGAAAACGTTGCATGGCACGGAAAGGCACAGCAAAACACACCTATCAAAAAACGAGGCCTTTTTGCGTGCAGAATGGCAACACAAAAAGACCCCGTACTTTCAGCAGGCTCTTTGCGGTACAACCAATTCCTCGTGATTTGGAGCTGTGCGCCCCCGTACCCGGCAGCGGGCAGGTTTCCTGGCTGAAAGATCAACACCCACCGCCGCCTTCCCGGGCTGATGCCCAGTGACCGGTGCAAACGCACCCTGGCGGCAGGTTTCCTTATCACAGTGACGAGATCGTGCGGGATTTGCGCCCGCTTCCCTTTTACCCTTTTCTGTGCGGCGGAACCGCGCAAAAAGGCACCTGCTGTCGTATTCAGTTTTACGGTGTAGAGTATAACACAATGCGGGCAGAAACGCAAGGGGCTGTTTGCCACAAGTTTTTCACCGTTCGCCCGTTGGAGATTGCGCCGCCGCTGCTCACGCCCGGAGAGCGGTGCACGGTCTCGCTGGCGGTGGGCTACACCTTCCCCGCCGGGCTGCCCCAGGCCGTGGAGAGCGGGCAGACAATGTATATAACGCCCTAAAAACAGCGCAGCCCCCGCAGAAAGGTCAACCTTCTGCGGGGGCTGCGTATTTTAGTCAGCTGTTAAGCTGCGCTCAAATCAGGCCCATCAGGCTGGGCAGGCCCAGGGACAGCGCGGGGATGTAGGTGACAGCCAGCAGGGCGGCCACCAGTGCCACAAAGTAGGGGATGAGCTTGGACGTGACCTGCTCGATGGAGACATGGCCGATGCCGCAGCCGACGAACAGAACCGAGCCGACCGGCGGGGTGATGTTGCCCAGGCACATGTTGAAGATCAGCATAACGCCGAACTGGATCTCGGTCATGCCAAAGCTGGTGGCGATGGGCAGGAAAATCGGGGTGAAAATCAGGATGGCCGGGGTGATGTCCATGAACATACCGATGACCAGCAGGATGATATTCATCAGCAGGAAGATGATGTACTTGTTGTCGGTCAGGCTCATCAAACCGTTGGAGATAGCCGCCGGGATGCCGGAGTAGGCCATGACAAAGGACATAGCGGAAGAAGCGGAGATCAGGAACAGAATGATGCCGGAGGTCTTGGCAGAGTTGAGCAGGATATTCAGGAAGCCCTTGAAGTCGATGCTCTTATAGATGACGGAGAGGATCAGGCAGTACAGAACCGCGATGCCTGCGCCCTCGGTGGCGGTAAAGACACCGGAGACGATGCCGCCGATGACGATGACGATGAGCAGCAGGGACGGAACTGCGTCCCAGATGGTTTTCAGCACACTCTGGCTGCGGTCAAAGCCGGTGGCCTTCATGCCGGCCTTCTTTGCGCCGATGAACGCAACGATCATGCAGCACAGACCCATCAGGATGCCGGGGATGTAGCCGGCCATGAACAGGGTGGAGATGGACACGCCGCCCGCGACGGTGGAGTAAACGATGAAGGCGGAGGTCGGGGGAATCAGCAGACCCGTGGGGGCCGAGGCGATGTTCGCAGCGGCGGAGTAGGCGGGGTCGTAGCCGTTTTCCTCCTCAATGGGGCTGATGCAGCCGCCCATGGCGGACGCAGCAGCAACAGAGGAGCCGGACAGTGCGCCGAACAGCATGTTGCCGAGGATATTGGCCTGTGCCATCGAGCCGGGAATCTTGCCGACAAACAGCTGCGCAAAGTTGACAAGGCGCTTGGCGATACCGCCGTTGTTCATGATATTGCCGGCCAGAATAAACAGCGGCACAGCCAGCAGGGAGAACGACTCAACACCGGAGTTCATCTTCTGCATCGTGATAAAGGTGATCTGGTCCCAGGACAGGGTAGACATGGCCGTCACGATGGAGGATGCCACAATGCTGATGGAGATGGGCACGCCGAGGAACAGCAGCACGCCGAACACAGCGAAAAGGATAACGGTGGTCATGGTGATACTCATTTGTCTGCACCCTCCTTGGATTCTACTTTTTCGCCGGTGATGTCCTCATAGATGTTGATGATCTGCGCAATCACGATGAACACGCCGGAAATCGGGGCGATAGCGTAAACCAGACTGCGGGGGATGCCCAGCAGCGCCGAGAACTCGCGGCTGGCGGAAACAGCCAGCTTAAAGCCGCCGATCGTGAAAACGAAGATCGCCATCAGGAGGATCAGGCCGTCAATGGCCACCAGCAGGCCGGTGTGGGCCTTGCCGGTGAACTTGTCGCGGACGAGCGTCAGCGACATATGCTCACGGGTGGAAAAGGCGTAGGCCGCGCCGATGAAGCCGGTCCAGATCAGGCTGTAGCGGACAAGCTCCTCGGTAAAGGCGACCGGGCTGTTGAGCACATAGCGGGAGAATACCTGGATAAGCACCAGAATGGTCATGAAGGAAAGCAGAATCGCACAGGCGATGCTGAGGATTTTATCCATCCAGTATTTGATGGCTGCGAAGGTGTTTTTCATGGCTTACTCCTCCCCTCTTGCCTTTTCAATGGTATCCATCAGCGTCTTGACGCCGGGATACTCTTCTTCGTAGGCTTCGATCATGGGCTGGGTCGCCTCGCGGAAGGCTTCCTTGTCGACATCGTAGACGAACTCCACGCCCATCGTCTCCTGTGCCTCCTTGACAGCCTCCTCGACTGCGGTGTCCCACATGACCTTGTGGGCATCGGTGGAGTCGTGGGCAGCCTCAAGAAGAATCTGCTGATCCTCCGGGCTGATGGTCTTCCAGACCTTTTCGCTCATGATCAGCACATCGGGGATCATGGCGTGCTGATCGACCGAGTAGACCTTGCAGACCTCGCCGTGCTTGCCGGTGGTCAGGGCCGTCTCGTTATTCTCGGTGCCGTCGATGATGCCGGTCTGCAGCGAGGTATAGACATCGCCGTAGGACATGGCAACGGGGATACCGCCGAGGTAGCTCATCATATCGGTCTGGCTCTTCATATCCTGCACGCGGATCTTCAGGCCCTTGAGGTCTGCCGGGGTGCGGATGGCCTTATCCTTCGTGTAGAAGGAGCGGGCGCCGGAGGTGTAGTAGGTCAGCGTGACAAAGCCGTCCTCGCCGGTCGAGAGGAAGAAGTCCTGCATCTCCTGCGAGTCCATGACATGGTAGAAATCCTCGGTGTCATTGAAAATGTAGGGCAGACCGAAGGCGTTGTAGGCCTCATTGTAGGTGGCAAGGCCGGGGGCGGAGACCTTCGTCATGGCGATAACACCCGCCTGCAGCTGCTCAAGGTTCTCGTTCTCGCTGCCAAGCTGGCCGTTGGGGAAGATTTTGACCTGAATGCGGCCATCGGTCTTTTCGTTGACCTCCTCCGCAAACTGGGTCATGGCGATATGGACGGTGTGGGTCTCCGACAGGCCGTGGGCCAGCGTAAGAACCAGCGGATTCTCTGCGCTGTAGCCTGCATCGGCCGTGGAGGCGGATGCGCCGCAGCCGGACATAAGCCCGACGCACAGCGCCGCCGCAGCACCCAGGGCTGCAATTTTCTTGAACATAATTTTCTCCTTCTGATATATGTGGTCGCTGCGGGCAGGTGCAGCGGGGAATCCCCCAGTCCGCTTCGCGGACAGCCCCCTTTGACAAGGGGGCCTTTAAAGCCTCCCTTGTCAAAGGGAGGTGGCCGAGCGAAGCGAGGGCGGAGGGATTCCTCACCGCCGCCTCCCTCTTACATCCCAATCAAATCAAACTGCTCGAACGAGACAAGCACCTCGTGGTTTTTCTTGGGGTTGGGGTACTTGATCTGCACGCTCTTGAGGCGCTGGCTGTAATACCAGCCGCTCTCGGCCTGCTCAAACTTGCGGCGGTGCAGGAAGTGCGGCAGTTCCTTGCCGTCAAGCTGCACATAGAACGGGGACTTCTCGCGGTGGATCATGTCAAGCGCTACGCTCTCCACGGCGGTCTTATAGCTGCCCTCGTTCGTAAAGCTGACAACGGTCTTGACGCCCGCCTTGACAGCGATCTTCGTTTTCAGGTAAGCGCCGTTGCGGTAGTCGTTCGTGCGGCCGTCATCCTCATACAGCGTGAACGCAGAGTCAACGTCCGGGGCCATCAGGATATCCAGGGCCGTGGTTTTCTCGGTCATCAGGTTATGCAGGGCGTTGCCGCTCATCGGGATGATGGCGCCACTGCGCACAAACAGCGGGATGCTGGCAATGTCCACCGGCACTTCAATCGTCTGGCCGGGGGCGTAAGCCTCGCGGGTGTAGAAGTCGTAGAACCGCTCGGCTTCGTTCTCGGTCTTGGGCAGGTAGACCGGACGGACGGTCTGGCCTTTCTCGACAACATTGGCCACCAGCAGAGAATCGCCGAACATAAAGTCCACACCCTCGTCGTAGGTGGCCGGGTCGTTCTGGAACACGCTGAACGTCGGCTGCCAGATGGGCAGGCCGTTCTCATGCGCGCGCTCCATCAGCGAGTAGAGCGTCGGGCTGAGCTTGTAGCGGAAGTCGATGGCATCCTTGATATACTGCTTTTTGTCGCTGTACATCCACGGCTCGGTGACGGTGTTGTCGGTGTTGGTCGAATGGATGGAGAAGCGCGGCTGGAAAATGCCGTTCTGCACCCAGCGCACGAACAGCTCACCCTCCGGCGCGGGGCCGAAGAAGCCGCCGATGTCGCAGCCGTGGTTGGAAACGCCGCAGAGCGCCATGCCCAAGATCGTGGCAATGTTGTATTTCAGGGTATCCCAGCAGGTCAGGTTGTCGCCGGCCCAGACTTGGGCATACCGCTGGATGCCGGCGTGGCCGGAGCGGCAGACCGAAAAGGGGCGGCAGTCGGGGTCGTATTCCTCGATGGCCTCGTTGGACAGCTGGCACATCAGGTTGCTCATAACCGGCTTCATCGTGCCGATCGTGCTGCCCTTGCCCTCAAAATAGACCTTGGCGTCCTTGTCAACAAGGGAGTCATACTCGCAGTTGTCGTTCCAGATGGAGCGGCAGCCGTACTTAAGCAGCGCGTCCTTGATGTACTGCTTCCAGTGCAAACGGGTGGATTCCTTCGTGTAGTCAACAAACAGTCCGGGGCCGCCCCACCAGGTGCCGACGGCCAGACCATCCACACCGGTGTTGTCATCGGAGGCGGGCAGGAACATCCCCTTCTGCTTCATCTCGTCCAGCAGCGGGTGAACCAGCAGCATACCGGGCTTGATGTTGGGCGAGACGACAATGCCGCGCTTTTCCATCTGGGCGAACCAGTCTGCCGGGTTCTTGAACCGCTTGTGGTTCCAGGTGAAGGTGCAACGCTTGATGCCCTCGGGCGTCTCGACCGCGCAGTAACCGCTGGACAGCTGGAAGCCGTCTGCGGGGATGCCCTCCTCGCGGGTCGTGTCGATGAAGTCGAGCACGGCGTCATCGCTGTTCTCGGGCAGCTCGGGATAATACATCGAGCTGCCCAGATAGCCCAGCGCGGCCTTCGGCAGCATGACGCTCTTGCCGGTCAGGTCGGTGTAGCGCTCGATGACCTCGCGGATGGACGGACCGGCAATCAGGAACAGGTCAATGTCGCCCGCGTCGGTGCGGTAGGAAGAATAGCGGTGCCAGTAGTTGCGCTTCTCGCGGCCCATGTTGAAATCACACTCGGCCGTGTTGTGGTAGAAATAGCCCACAGCCTGCCTGGTGCCGCGGTTCAGGCGGATGTAGAACGGAATATGCTTGTAGAGGGAGTCGGTCTCCTTGGCGTTGTAGCCCATGGCGTCGCCGGGGGCCATGTTCATGTATTTCTCGGCCTTGTTGATCTCGCCGGATTTCTCGCCAAAGCCGTAGAAGCAGTCGTCAGCCTCGATCTGGCTGGCATGGATGCGGCGGTGGTTGCTGTCCTCGCGGTAGGCCAGGTCGGGAATGTCGGCGTGCAGCAGGCTCCCGTCCTTATCATAGACCATGATGCGGAACGGTGCTTTCTCGATGACGACTTTCAGCCGCTTGCCCTGGATGACGGCCTGCTTGCCGCCGTCGGTCAGCGCAGCCTCGGCGGGCTGGACGCGCTTGCGGCAGTCCTTCATCAGTTCGTCGGTGCGGGAGTCCCACGCCGTCATGGTCAGGCTGTAAGAGGCTTCATCCCAATCGCCATCAAAGCCCGCGCGGATGCGCAGGATGTCGTCGGTCAGGAACCAGATGCGCAGTTCCACGGCGTTGGTAGCCACGGCATAGTAGCTGCCGTGGTCGGTGACTGCGCCGCCGGTGTAGCACACTTTCATAGATTTTCCCCTTTCTTTGTGATGCGGTGGTTTGGGCGTAAATAGTCAATATGCACAAAAATCTGATGTAATTTTTGTGCATCTATAAGCCGTTCGCCCTGTTTCGACCTTATAATAACAAATTGTTCATGAAATTTCTTCTGCATTTGTGGCATGAATGTTGCAAAATGTGATATAATCGTTTCAAGGACAAAAATTGCAGGAGGACCGACGCCATGATTATCCAAAAAGTTCCGCACTATGTAGATTCTGTTCTGACACAGGAGGTCGCCAGCGCCGCCCTGCAGGGCGGTGACGTAGTGGTGGCCTGGTACACGAACCAGGTCAACAGCCAGTCGGTCGTCCACTCCCACCCCTACTATGAGCTGATTTTGCCGGTAGCGGGCAGCAGTGTCCGCTATTCCGTCGGCGGCAGCGTCTACGATTTACACCTGGGCGAGCTGATTTTGTTCCCCGGCGAAATGTACCACTCCGGCAAGTTCAACATCACGGCGGATACTTCGGAGCGGCTCGTCGTGCAGATCGCGCCGGGCATCTGGGATCGAGCCTGGCAGCAGAGCGGTCTGCCCCGCCGCGCATGGAACCGCGACCCCATCATCTTGGATGCAAACGCCGTCCTGCACTGGGATTTCCGCGGCCTGCTGGAACGGATGGCACAGACGGTCTCACTGGACGAAAGGATACGCTCCATCGTGCAATGCTGCGAGGTAACAGAGCTGATTCTGCTTGTCAGCCATGTCATCACCCGGCGCAACGCTGCACCGCCGCCCTCGGCCACCAGCCTGCTGATTGCCAAGGCCGTTGACTACCTGCAAACCCACTACACCGACCCCGGGCTGACCGTGGCACAGCTGGCCAAGTACACCTACACAAGCCGGGAGCATCTGTCCCGCGTGTTCAAGGAGTACACACTGGAAAGCGTACACGGCTATCTGACCAACCTGCGGATGCAGCACTGCCGCAACGCCATTGCGGCCGGGGCCAGCGTGCTGGACGCCTGCAATGCCAGCGGCTTTACAAATTACAGCAGTTTTTTAAAGAGTTTCCGCGCGCTGTACGGCGTTACCCCAACCGAGTACCGCGCCCAGCTGCGGCAAAGCCTGGCCCCTAACTAGCTTTACACTGGCGGCAAATCGGGGTATACTTAGAATACTACTGTAAAGGGAGGGCACACTGCATGACACCGTTGGAGGCGCTGAAACGTTATTTCGGTTATGATTCCTTCCGCCCCGGGCAGGCTGAAATTGTGGACGCCATCCTGGCCGGGCGGGACGCGCTGGCTATCATGCCAACCGGCGCGGGCAAATCTATCTGCTACCAGGTCCCGGCGCTGCTGCTGCCGGGCATCACGCTGATCATCTCGCCGCTGATCTCCTTGATGCAGGACCAGGTCAAGGCGCTGAACGCGGCGGGCATCCGAGCGGCATACATCAACTCTTCCCTGTCGGAAAGCCAAATCAGCCGTGCGCTGAACCTGGCCGCCGAGGGCAGCTATAAGATCATCTACGTTGCGCCCGAGCGGCTGGAAAGCGGCGCGTTCCGCAGCTTTGCCACGGCGGCGGATATCTCGATGGTCACAGTGGACGAGGCCCACTGCATCAGCCAGTGGGGCCAGGATTTCCGCCCGAGCTACTTAAAAATCCTTGATTTTGTGGACAGCCTCCCGGAACGCCCCATCCTGTCCGCCTTTACGGCCACTGCCACGCGGGAGGTGCGGGACGATATCATCTGCACGCTGCGGCTGCATGACCCGGAGCTGCTTGTCACCGGTTTTGACCGGCCGAATCTCTACTTTCAGGTGGAGCAGATCCACCGCAAGGATGATTTTGTGCTGCAATACCTGCGCGACCACCCGGGCGAGAGCGGCATCATCTACTGTGCCACCCGCAAAAATGTAGACAAGCTGCAAGCCCTGCTGGCTGACTACGGCTTTGCCGCCACCAAGTACCACGCGGGTCTGGCCGCCGAGACGCGCAAGAAGAACCAGAACGATTTCATCTACGACAAAGCCCCCGTCATCGTGGCGACGAACGCCTTCGGCATGGGCATCGACAAATCCAACGTGCGGTTCGTGCTGCACTACAATATGCCCCAAAGCATGGAGAATTATTACCAGGAGGCAGGCCGCGCCGGGCGCGATGGGCTTCCGTCCCAGTGCGTTTTGCTCTTTTCGGCGCAGGATGTGGTCATCAACAAGTTTTTGCTGGACCGCAAGGATTTTTCGGAATCCGACGACGAGGACGCCGAGCTTTTGCGCCAGCGCGACTTGCAGCGGTTGCAGGCGATGGAGCGTTACTGCAAGACAACGGCCTGCCTGCGCAACTATATTTTGGAATATTTCGGCGAGCACCCCGCCGCGCCCTGCGGCAACTGCGGCAGCTGTAACAATGTGTATGAACAGGCCGACCTGACCGCCGCGGCCAAATGGATGATCAACTGCGTAGCTGAGGCACGGGGCCGGTTTGGCAAGGCTATCGTCTTTGGCACCTTGCAGGGGGCCAACCGCGCCCGGCTGAAAGAGATCGGCGCGACGAATTACAAGAGTTACGGCCAGCTGAAAGACCTGCCCCGGGACATACTGGACCGGCTGCTGGCCCAGTTGTTGGAAGATGGATATTTGGTGCAGACCGACGACCAGTACGCCGTGCTGCGAATTGGCGATATCACGCCGCTGAAACAGCCCGGGGCGCAAGTGCTGGTCAAGCTGCCGCCCCGGCAGGAGCCGGAGCGGGTGCAGCGCCCCAAAAAGCGCAGCGTGATGGACGCCCTGACCAAGGCCGGGCTGGAGCTGTACCAACAGCTGCGCACCCTGCGGTTCGAGATCGCCCAGCGCGAGGGGCTGCCGCCCTACGTCGTGTTCGGCGACAAATCGCTGGCCGATATGTGCCTGCGTGCCCCCGCAACGGTGGAAGGGATGATCGGTATTTACGGCATGGGCGAGCGCAAGTACGAGAAGTATGCAGACCAGTTCTTTGCGGTCATCGACGCCTACCGCGCCGACCACCCCGACGCGGTGCTGAGCCTGGATGCCCCCGAATCGGAGCCCGCACCGGAAACGCCCGCGAAAACCGCCAAGCCCGGCAGCAAGGCCACCAAGGCCGCATTCTGTCTGACCGAGGAACGCGCCGCGGCGTTTGCCTACCAGGACGCCCTCTCCCCTGCCGAAATGAAGGAGGCGCTGGCCGCCGTCGCCGCGCCCGACATGAAGGCCCCCACCATCAAGGATATGGAGGGCTGGCTGCTGGACGAGCGGTTGATTGCCATGGAAAAACTCCCCACCAAGGGCTTTTATTACGTGCCCACCCCCGCCGGTGTAGATGCCGGCCTGCGCAGCGAGGACCGCGTCAGCGCCCGCGGCACACCCTACTCGGTTTTGCAGTTCACTCCCCCGGCGCAAAAGCTAATCGTGGAGCATTACATCAAAAAATAAGCTGTACATCGCGCAAATTGCGAAAAGGCACACACCGACGCAAAATCGGTATGTGCCTTTTGGAGTTTTATGCCATTATTTCCACAGCAGGAACAGGATGATCAGCAGCACTGCCAGCCCCGCCAGGTAGACCCCGGCAATCAGCAGGGTTGCTTTCATGGCACCCAGCACGGCCCAGAACTTTTCTTTGGCGGTCCAGTCAGGGGCTTGCTCCCATGGGCGGTCATTGGCCGGTTCTGGGGGCGGGGTGCCCGCCTTGCGGCGGTGGGGGCGCAGCATCGGCGCAGGGCCGATATCGCTCATGTCAGCGATGGTGCGGCCATCGTCCTCAAAATCGTCGTGCTTCCTCATTTGTCGTACAGGTGGCAGACCACGTAATGGCCCGGCTCGGCCTCACGCTGCTTCGGTGCTTCGGTCTTGCAGCGCTCGGTGGCGTAAGGGCAGCGGGTGTGGAACTTGCAGCCGGACGGCGGGTTGGCCGGGGACGGGATCGAGCCTTGCAGCACGATACGCTCGCGTTTGACCGTCGGGTCCGGGATGGGGATGGCCGAGAACAGCGCCTTGGTGTAGGGGTGCAGCGGGTGGGCGAAGATATCGTCGGTCTCGCCGTACTCCACCAGGTTGCCCAGGTACATAACGCCCACCGTGTCCGAGATATGCTCGACGACGGACAGGTCGTGGGAGATAAAGAGATAGGTCAGGTTACGCTTTTCCTGCAGGCTCTTGAGCAGGTTGATGATCTGCGCCTGAATCGAAACGTCCAGCGCGGAGACCGGCTCGTCGCAGACGACGAACTCAGGGTTCAGCGCCAGGGCGCGGGCAATGCAGATACGCTGGCGCTGGCCGCCGGAAAATTCGTGCGGGTAGCGGGTCTTGTGGTAGGGCTGCAGACCGCAGTCGTCCATGACCTGGTCGATATAATCGTTAAATTCGTTTTTCGGCACCAGGTTGTGCTCGCGCACAGCTTCGCCGATAATTTCACCGACCGGCAGACGCGGGGACAGGCTGGAGAACGGATCCTGGAAGATGATCTGCATTTGGGTACGCAGCGCACGCATTTCGGCCGGGGTCATGTCGTAGACTTCCTTGCCGTTGAAGAGCACCTGGCCGCCGGTCTTTTCACCGCCCAGGCGCAGAATGGTACGGCCAGTCGTGGATTTTCCGCATCCGGACTCACCGACCAGGCCCATCGTGCAGCCGCGGCGCAGGTTGAAGGTAACGCCGTCCACAGCCTTAACATAGCCCACAGTCTGGGACAGCAGGCCGCCCTTGATGGGGAAATACTTTTTGAGGTGGTTGACCATCAGAATATATTGAGGGTCGTAGGTGACGGGGGTGTAGTCGTTTTCAACCAGAAGTTTTTCCTTCTTTGCCATACGTCACTCACCCGCCTTTCTGTTTTCTTCATAGTAGCGGTAGCAGCTGACCTTGTGCGTGGGGGACAGGCTGATCTCGCAGGGGTACTCGCCGCTGCAGCAGGGCAGCTGCATCTCGCAGCGATCCTTGAAGTAGCAGTAATCCGGCATATTGACCGGGTTAGGCACCTTGCCGGGGATGGAGTACAGGCGGTCCACTTTTTTGCCGACGACCGGCTTGGACGCCATCAGGCCAATGGTGTAGGGGTGGCTCGGGTGGGCAAAAATTTCCTCCACCGTGCCCTTCTCGACCACGCGGCCCGCATACATGACAACGACATAGTCGGCCATTTCGGCGATAACGCCCAGGTCGTGGGTGATCAGCATAATGGACGAGTTGATGCGATCCTTCAGGTTGCGCAGCAGGTCCAGGATCTGGGCTTGGATCGTCACGTCCAGCGCGGTGGTCGGCTCGTCGGCAATGATGATTTTCGGGTTGCAGGCCAGCGCCATGGCGATCATGACGCGCTGGCGCATACCGCCGGACAGCTCGTGGGGGTACATCGCGTAGACACCCTCACTGTTGGCAATGCCGACCATCTCCAGCATTTCAATGGTGCGCTTCTTGATGTCCTCTTTTGTCTTGCCCTCGCCCTCGTGCAGGGCAATGACCTCTTCGATCTGTGCGCCAATGCGGAACACCGGGTTCAGGCTCGTCATAGGCTCCTGGAAGATCATCGAGATATAGTTGCCGCGCAGGCCCTGCATCTTGTCGGTCGGGGTCTTGGCAATGTCGTAGGCCTTGTCATTGCCGAGGTTCAGACGAATCTCGCCTTCGACGATCTGCCCTTGGGGGCGCTGCAGCAGCTGCATCAGGGAAAGGCTGGTGACAGACTTGCCGCAGCCGGACTCACCGACGACGCCGACGGTCTTGCCGATGGGCACTTCAAACGAAACGCCGTCGACGCTCTTGACGACGCCGGTGTCGGTGAAGAAATAGGTGTGCAGGTTATCGAACTCCACCGCGTTGGCGGGGTCCTTCATCTGGGTGGTGTACTCACTCTCGGGCACGTTGCGGCGCTTGCGGCGCTTCTCGTACTGGTCGGTGATGCGGCGGTTTTCCTTGGAGATACGCCGCGACTCTTTGGCGGAAAGATATCCGTCCTGATTTTTAGCCATCGTGTGTTTCTCCTTCCAATCAGCGTTTCATCTTGGGGTCAAACGCATCGCGCAGACCGTCGCCCACAAAGTTGAAGCCCAGAACGGTCAGCAGCAGGCAGATACCGGCGGGGATCCAGATGAACAGGTAGTTCGTCATAACGTAGGCGTTGTTGACATCGTTGATGATGTTGCCCCAGGAGGCGAACGGATACTTGACGCCCAGGCCCAGGAAGGACAGGGTGGCCTCGGTCAGGATGGTGGAGCCCAGGCCCATCGTGCAGGTAACGATGAGCTGCGGGATAACGTTGGGGATCAGGTGGCGGAAAATGCGGTGCCAGACCTTGATGCCGCAGGCCTCGGTGGCCAGCATGAACTCCTGCTCACGCAGGGAGAGGATCTGGCCGCGTACCAGGCGGGCAATGCTGGGCCAGCCCAGGAAGCCGAGAATCAGCATCAGGTATAGCATACGTTTCCATGAATCCACACGCATGGCGTCCATGGCCGCGCCGATGATGATGATGACCGGCATCGAAGGGATGCAGTAGAAAACATCGACGACACGCATAATGATGTTGTCGATCCAGCCGCCGAAGTAGCCGGAGATACCGCCCATCAGGATACCCAGGGATGCCTCGATGACGACGACGATGAAGCCGATGATCAGCGAGACGCGGCCACCGTACATCAGGCGGGTCAGCATATCCATACCGTTGGTGTCGGTGCCCAGCCAATGCGCCTTGCTGGGGCTGGCGTAGCGGTCGTAGACGTAAGTCTCGGTCATCTGCTTGACGGACCAAACTTTGGTGGAGGCATCGTAGACGATATCGTACTCGGCCTCGTTCCCCTCGGCGTCGGTGTAGTTGAACTTATCGGCGTTCTCGTTGATAGCCTCTTCCAGGCGATCCTTGAAGTCGCGGGTAACGACGACGCTGGAATCGGCGGCGGAGACGACAAAGCGGCTGACATAACCCAGCTGCTCGTCATTGGCGGCGATCTCGCCGTCCTTGTTCAGCGTGTAGTCCACGCCGTCGGCGGTGAAGTTGCCCTCCCCTGCCGTCATGGCAGTCAAGGCGGCCAGCTTGACGTCAAAGCTGAACTTCGGCGCACCGTCGGCCTCGTTGACAAGGTCGCGGCTGGCATAGCCCATGACGTCGCTGCCCTGGTAGACGACATAGAAGTCGTCGCTCTGGATATCGACGGTGTAGTCAGTATCCTTATAGTTGAACTCGGTGCTGCCCTTCTTCACGGCTTCGAGGGCCTTGCTCTGGGCGATGGAACCGAAGTTCTGGCCGTCGGCCACGACAAAACGCATCGTGTCGTTGCGGGTGACGCCGACGAACTCCTTGGACATCTGGGTGTAGGTGAAGAACTGCTCGTCCTGGCCGTAGGGGCTGACAAGGCCGCCGACGAAGGAGAACAGGAACATTGCAATCAGGATGGACAGACCGACGACGGCCAGACGGTTGCGGAAGAACCGCTTGGCGACCAGTGCGCCGGGAGACAAAACCTTGACGCGGCGGTCATCGTTCAGGGAGTACTGCTCCTGCTTCGGGTTCTGGTTCTGCGTGTTTTCGCTCATGGGTGTGCAGTCTCCTTTCTTTAAGAAATGCGCACGCGCGGGTCAACCACGCCGTACAGGATATCGGTCAGCAGGTTGCTGGCTAACGTCAGCACCGCCATAAAGGACAGGTAGAACATCGTGAAGGGGATGTCGCCTGCGACCATGGACTGGTAGGAAATATAGCCGATGCCGGGGATGGAGAACAGCGTCTCGGTGATAAGGGCACCGCTGAACAGGCCGGGCAGGCTGCCGCCGATGATGGTGACAAGGGGAATCAGCGTGTTGCGGAAGGCGTGCTTGTAGATGACCGTATGCTCCGACAGGCCCTTGGCGCGGGCGGTGCGGATGTAGTCCGCGTTCAGCACTTCCAGCATATTCGTGCGGGTGTAGCGCATATAGCCGCCGATGGAGACGATGACCAGCGTTGCGATGGGCAGCACCAGATGGTTGGCCTTATCGCAGAACTGCCCCCAGGCGTCCAGCTGGGCATAGTCACGACCGACGAGGCCGTACAGATCGAACCAGCCGAGCTTGACCGAGAACAGCAGCTTGAGCAGCGTAGCAAAGAAGAAGGTAGGCAGCGAAATACCGACCAGCGCCGCAGCCGTGATGACGTAGTCCGTGCGGCTGTACTGCTTGGTGGCAGCCAGCACGCCGAGAGGCACGGCGATCACAATGGACAGCACAAAGGAGATGCCGCCCATGATGACAGACAGGCCGATGACCTCGGTGAATTTCTGGGTGGCAGGCACGTTCCACTTCCAGCTGTCGCCGAAGTTGCCGACGATGGCCTTGCTCAGCCAGGTGAAGAAGCCGGGGATAATGTCCAGGTCAAGGCCGTAGGCCGCATTGAGCTGGGCCAGCCATTCCTCATAGGGTTTGGCACCGGGGGCCTGAGCCAGCTGCATTGCCATCGTCTCGGCAAAGGAGCTGGGCAGGCTGCGGATCAGCGCGTAGATAATGAACATGACACAGAACAGGATCAATACCGACTGCGCGATACGCTTGATGATGTAATTTCGCAAGAGTTTTCGTTCCTTCCTTGCACGGTTAGACCGCGTTTATTTTGCAGGGAAATGCCGTAATGTGGGCATCCCCATCCCACGCAGTGCGCAAACACTGCGTGGGAGTGGGACGACCATATTAGTGGTATAGGGGAAGAATGGCGATTACCGCCGGGCAGAGGGCCGGGCATGCCCGGCCCCTACAGGGCAGCGCATTCGTAGGGGCGCATTCTATATGCGCCCGCACAGGCTGCCCGTTCCCCCTTTCCTCGGTTCGTCCAATACAGCAAGCAACCGCCCTTATCGGGCGGTCACCTGCTTTCACAACGGTAAGTTGAACTTAGTTCAGCTCGAGGTTGTTCAGCTCAGACTTGTAGGTCCAGTACGGGGTCTGATCCTTCGCGATGGTGTCGATGTTGACACGCTCGGTGGAGAAGATGGTAGCCTCGCTGCGCTGGTAGACGGGCAGCTCGACACCCCAATCCAGGATGATCTCCATGGCCTCTTTGTACATGGCCTTGCGGGCCTCCTGGTCGGTGGTCTGGCGGGCAGCCATGATCAGCTCATCCAGGTCGGTATCGTTGATGGCGTAGTAGTTGGTAGCGCCCTGGCTGTGGTACAGCTGGAACATATCGGGGTCATTGGTGGACTGCCAGGCAGCGACCCAACCCTCGGCAGCGCCGGACTGATAGGAAGCGAACAGGTCAGAAGCGTTGGCCATATCGTTGACAGTCAGGGTGAAGCCGATGGTCTTGAGGGCGGCAGCAGCGTTGGTCAGGGTCTGGAAGGAGGGGTGGTCACCGTTGCCGGAAGCACCGATGTTGACCTGATACTCCATCTTGGCACCGGCGGGAGCGGCAGTGATTTGGCCGTTCTCGACGGTGTAACCGGCAGCCTCAAAGTAGCCCAGGGCAGCCTGCAGAGCGGCGGCGTACTTGTCCTCGCTCTTCATGTCGGAGGTGTAGATCTCGTTGCCGTCCACGTCGGTGGAGTAGGCGATCTGGTAGCCGTCGTCGGTGACGGAGGGAGCAGCCCAGGAAGTGTTGGACATGGGGTAGTTGATGACGGTAGCGGTATCGCCGTAGTAGGAGTCGATGCCCTCATCACGGTAAGCGGCGATGACGGTCATGATGGCCTTGCGCAGGTCCTTGGAGGCCTGGGAGGAGGGGTCGCCGCCGACGTTGACGTTCTTGGCGCTCAAAGCGATGTAGCCGTAGCCGCGGTAATCCTTCAGGCGGGTGGTGATGACGGAGCCGTCCTCACCCTCGGCGCCGTTGATGTCGGCGATCTGGTCGGCAACCTCCAGAGAGTAGGAAGGATCGGAAATGTCGATGGTGCCGGCCTGAACGCCGGTGATCTTATCGGCCTCCTGGGTCTCCTTCATGTTGACGTGGGCAACCTTCGGTGCGCCGTTGAAGTAGTCGGGGTTGGCATCCAGGTAGACAACGCCGTCGCTGTACTTGGAGAAGGTGAACATACCGCCGCCCAGAGGAGCACTGGTCTTGGAGCGGACGCCGCTCAGATCACCCTTGACAAAGCCGAAGGAGTTGTTGTCGTAGTCGTACAGGCTCTCATCGCCGTAGTAGTGCAGGGGGGCAATGGGCATCTGCAGCTGGTAGATCATGGTGGTGGACAGCTCGCTGGTGGTCAGCGTCATGCTGTAATCACCGGTCTTGACGATACCGGCAACGTTGGCAACTGCATTGCCGACATTGACACCGGTGGTGGAGTATGCGTAGACATCCTCGGGGATCAGTTCAGACAGGGCAGAACCGGCGGACTCGGCCTCCATAGCGGAGAAGCTCCAGTCGTACTGCTCGCCGATCGCCAGGAAGAAGTCCTTGGCGGTGGCATCGGCAGCCAGACCATCGAAGCCCCAGCCGGCAGCAGCGGAGGCAACATCGGTAGCACCGTTGGCCATCATATAGTCAACGATCTCTTGGGCAAACTTCACGCCGCCGTCATTGACAGCATCCCAGAAAGCCTTCTGCTGCTCTTCGGTGAAGTTGGTGTAGTCGGTGTTGTCCTCGCCGGCCTCAGCGATCAGCTTGGACAGGGTGGACATAGAATTGCGGTACTCCTCCAGACCAACGATGGGGGTGGAGTACATGGTTACAGAGCCGTCATACGTAGGATCGAGGAAAACATACATCGAGAAGATGACGTCGTCGATGGTGACAGGCTCGCCGTCAGAGAACTTCAGGTCGTCGCGCAGCTTGATATCGTAGGTGACGGTGCCGTCGTCGTTCTCGGTGACAACGCAGTCAGAGGTGCCGTAGTAGGTGTAGTCGGTGCCGTTGTACTCGCGGGTCTCACCCTCGATGCCGTTCAGGATCATCTCGCCCTTACGGTCGGCGCCCAACAGGCCCAGCTGGGTCAGGTCAATGACATCCTGGTCGGAAGCAGAGGCGGCGAAGAAGGGGCTGAACTTGCCCTCAAAGCCGGTCTCTGCCAGAACGAGGGTGCCATCAGAAGCGGCCGTGTTGGATGCTTCGGCAGTAGCAGTGCTGGTGCTCTCGCTGGTCGCGTCGGACGCAGCACCGCCGCAGCCAGCCAGCACGCTGACGCTGAGTGCGGCAGCAGATGCCAGTGCAATGACTTGCTTGGTGTTTTTCATGTGTAAAACCTCCTATATTTTGCCCTCACCTACAAATCATTATTACGCTCCCCAAGAGCGTAATACGAGAAAGGGGTACCCCTTTCTGAACCCTGTTGTTTCTTTACAGCGCACACTTGTCGATAATGACTTATTGTTTAGCATACCGTAAAATCGCAAAAAAGTCAACCGAAAATCACACTTTTGTACCTTTTGACGAAATTTGGATAAGAATTTTGGAAGGGTGGGTTTGAGCCTTCCCCCTTGGGGGAAGGTGGCCGGGCGAAACGAGGTCGGATGAGGGGCGTGTTTGCCGATGCTGCGCCGTAAAAGGGAAATCACGGCAAGACCGTCCCTCATCAGTCCGCTCCGCGGGCAGCTTCCCCCGAGGGGGGGGAGCCTTTCCTCTGCGCACAAAAAACGTGCCCCGCCTCCCGGCAGAGCACGCCCTTATATAATGTATAATTATTCTTCCCTATTCCACGGCATCTTTTTGACCATCCCCGCCGCGGCGGCAAATGCGGCACAGGCGGCAATTTCAAAAAGTATAAAAATACCGTGTGTGTCAAGCAGTTGTCCTCCATCCGCAAGCACTGCCATCCCCTGCCCCGCAGCAGCCACGCCGCACAAGACGGCAGAGGCCACACACAAAGAGGGCAATTTTTGCACGGTCTGCTCGTGGATGTAAGCCCGCATCGGGTCGCCGCCGCGCGTTGCGCGCACCAGTACCACCACGGCGTACAACGCCAGTACCAGCGCTGCCATGTAGGGCAGTTCCAGGTAGAGCGGTGCGCGGGCCGTGGCCCCGGGCAAAACGCCCGCCGCCACGGTCAGCGCCGCACCGCCGCCGCACAAAGCCCACAGCCGGGCCAGCGCCTTGCCGCGCGGGATCTCACCTGCATAGCGGTAGTGTGCCCCGCGGTACCGGTAGTTGCCGTTCAGGTCTTTTTCAAAGTCATCGAGATAGGCGCGCTTCTTCTTTTTCTCGCGGTCGGCCATCACACGATACCTGCCAGGTCATAGTTGTCCAGCCACTGTTTGGCTGTCTCGCTGACACCGCGCAGGCAGCTTTCCTCAAAGGGGGTGGTCAGGCCCGCGTTCTTCAAAAGCTCGGTAAAGGTGCGGCTGCCGCCCTGCTTGGTGTAGGCCATGTAGTGTGCCCAGGCGTCGGCGCGATCCTTTTGCAGCATCGCCCAGAATTGCAGGCTGACGGTCTGCGCCAAGCAGTAGTCAATGTAGTAGAAGGGGCTTTGGTAAATATGCATCTGGCGCTGCCAGTACTCGCCCGCGCCGTAGAAGGGAATTTCGCCGTCCAGGCGCATCCAGGGCTGGTAGATGGCGGCCAGCTTCTTCCACTCCTCGTGGCGCTGGGCCGGGGTCAACTCTGGGTGCTCATAAACGATATGTTGGAAATGGTCGACCATCGTGCCGTAAGGGATGAAGGTCAGTGCGCCCGCCAGATGGCTGTACCGGAACTTGCGGGCGTCCGCGCCGAAGAAGCCCTCGGCCCAGGGCCAGGCGAAGAACTCCATAGACATGGAGTGGACCTCGCAGGCCTCCATACTGGGCCAGACGTAGGAGTACGGGATGCGGTCGCGGTTCATGTAGGCGGCAAAGGCGTGGCCTGCCTCGTGAGTCACGACCTCGACGTCATGCTGTGTGCCGTTGAAGTTGGCAAAAATGAACGGCATTTCGTAATCGCCCAGGCTGGTGCAGTAGCCGCCGCCCGCCTTGCCGGGGGTGGACAGCACATCCAGCAGCTCGTCATCCAGCATTTTGTTGAAGAACACACCGCTCTCGGGGGAAAGTTCCTCATAGAACTTCTTGCCCTGCTTGAGGATGGCGTCGGCGTCGCCCGCCGGGCGCGGGTTGCCGCTGCGGAACATCAAGGCGTTGTCGGCGGCGTTCATCGGGTACTGCTTGCCCAGACGCCTGGCCTGCTCGCGGTAGATGCTGTCGGCCAGCGGCACAATATACTTGACCACGGCGGCGCGGAACTTTTCTACGTCGGCCTTCGTGTAGCAGTTGCGGCCCATGCGGTAGTAGCCCAGGGTGGTGTAGCCCTCGTAGCCAAGCTTTTTGCCCATCGTGTCGCGCAGGTGGACGAGCTTGTCATAGATGCCGTCAAACTCGGCCTCATGCTTCTTGTACCACGCGCCCTCGGCCTTCCAGGCGGCCAGGCGGCGGGCATCGTCGGGGTCGTTCTTGAAGGGCGAGAGCTGGCTCAAGGTATAGACGCCGCCCTCAAAGGGGATCTGCGCCGACGCGATGAGTTTGCCGTACTCGGTGGTCAGCTTGTTTTCCTGGGCCATCTCGTCCAGGATGGCGGGCGAGAACGCCTTGTCAGCGATCTCGGCGTTGACGAACATCAGGCTGCCGTACTCGGCCTCGAACTCCTTGCGGAAAGGCGACGCCAGCATAGCCTGGCTCCAGGCGTTCTGGCACTCCTGCAGCTGGGGGATGGCCTCGTTCCAGAAGTTCATCTCCTCGTCGTAGAATTTGTCGCGGGTGTCAATGCTGTTGCGCACGCTGGCCAGCTGGGCGGCAGTGTCAACGTGTTTGTTGAGCGTTTCCTCTTCCAGGAAGATTTCGCGGGCCTCGGCGTAGGATTTTGCGTTTTCCAGCCGGGTGCGCAGGTCGGCGAACTGCTGCTTGACCGCATCCAGATCCGGGCGGGCATAGGGCATTTCTGAGAATTTCATGGGGTGTCTCCTTTGCTTGTTTTTGTTTGTATTATAGCACGGGGAGGGAGCGGGTGCAACGCCTCGTTTTTTCGTCAAATCACCCACCCCGCCCTTTCTTTTTTGGCGGATTCGTCGATTGCGGATTTTTATACACAATGTTAAAATATAAATAATACCACTTTATAAGGAGCATCCCATGGACAACATAAAAATTTTGGAAGTGAAGCAGAGCATCTTTGCTTCCAACGACGAGCAGGCCGCCGCGCTGCGGGCTGACCTGAAAGCGAAGAAGGTGTTTCTGCTCAACCTGATGAGCGCACCGGGGTCCGGCAAAACCACGACGCTGCGCAGAACCATTGCAGCCCTCAAAGATGAGCTGCGCATCGGTGTGATGGAAGCGGACATTGACTCCGATGTGGATGCCCGCGCCATCGCCGGGACCGGGGCAAAGTCTATCCAGCTGCATACCGGCGGTATGTGCCACCTTGACGCCGAAATGACCCGGCAGGGGTTGGAAGGTCTGGGCACCGGGGACATCGATTTGGCGATTCTCGAAAACGTCGGCAACCTGGTCTGCCCTGCCGAGTTTGACACCGGCGCAGTGAAGAACGCCATGATTTTGTCGGTGCCAGAGGGCCACGACAAGCCGCTGAAATACCCGCTGATGTTCCAGGTATCCGACATCGTGCTTGTGAACAAAATCGACGTAATGCCGTACTTTGATTTTGATCTGGACAAATGCCGAGAGTACGTCGCCATGCGCAACCCGAAGGCGAAGGTCATCCCCATCTGTGCCAAGACCGGGGAAGGCATCGACGAATGGGCCGACTGGTTGAAAGAGCAGGTCAGGGAGTGGCAGAGGTAAAGGCTTCCCCCTCAGGGGAAGCTGTCCGCGAAGCGGACTGATGAGGGGCAAGTTTGCCATTGCCACCATTTACCGGACAGTCGCGGCACGCCCGCCCATCATCCGGCCCTGCGGGGCCACCTTCCCCCTCGGGGGAAGGCTTTGGAGCATAAACGGAGCAACCACATAAAAAGGAGCACACCATGAGCAAACCCACTGCGTTCCCACTGGACGAGAGCAAGCTGCCCTTCCGGATTCCGAAGGACCAGCCGTTCCGGGAAAATATCGCCAAGCTGGGCCAGATGATCACTGACCGCATCCCTGCCAAAAAGGGCACGCTGACCCAGAACGACCCCGAATACTGGGGCCTTGCGTCCATCGTGACCGACGAGATGGCCGAGGTCGCATTGAAAATGAAGGTCCGCAAGCCTATGACCCTGCCCGAGCTGGTCAAGGCTACCGGCAAGCCTGCCGACGAGCTGGAACCGCTGCTGCAGCAGATGGCTGTGGTCGGATTACTGGAATACAACTGGGAAAATCCCCGCCGGGAGAAGCAGTACATCCTGCCGATGTTCGTGCCTGGCAGCGCGGAATTTTTCAATATGAACAAACAGCAGATCGCCGACCACCCCGAGGTCACGGCCTTCTTCGAGCGGATGACCTTTTTGCCGCTGGAACACATCACCGCCATGGTGCCGCCGGGCGGCGCGGGTATCGGTATGCACGTCATCCCGGTGGAAAAGGCCATCGAGACCGAGAACCAGTCCGTAGACGTGGAGCATATCTCCCACTGGCTGAAAAAGTATGACGGCAAGTATGCCGCCGGGCCGTGCAGCTGCCGTATGTCCCGCGCCGCCATGGGCGAGGGCTGCGGCGACGACCCCGACGACTGGTGCATCGGCGTCGGCGACATGGCCGACTACCTTGTGGAGACGAACAAAGGCCACTACGTCACCTACGACGAGGTGATGCAGATTTTGCAAAAGGCCGAGGACAACGGCTTTGTACACCAGATCACGAACATCGACGGCGAGAACAAGATTTTCGCCATCTGCAACTGCAACGTCAACGTCTGTAACGCTTTGCGCACCAGCCAGCTGTTCAACACGCCCAACATGAGCCGCTCGGCCTACGTTGCCAAAGTCGCGCCGGAAAACTGCGTAGCCTGCGGCCGCTGTGTGGAGTACTGCCCCGCCGGTGCGGTCAAGCTGGGCCAAAAGCTCTGCACCAAGGAAGGACGCGTCGTCTACCCGCGCCAAGAACTGCCCGACGCCGTAAAGTGGGGCCCCGAGAAGTGGGCCATCGACTACCGCGACAAGAACCGTATCAACTGCTATGACACCGGCACGGCCCCCTGCAAGACGGCCTGTCCCGCCCACATTGCCGTGCAGGGCTACCTGAAAATGGCCGCCCAGGGCCGCTACCGCGACGCGCTGGCGCTGATCAAAAAAGAGAATCCCTTCCCCGCCGTCTGCGGCCGCATCTGCAACCGCCGGTGCGAGGATGCCTGCACCCGCGGCACCGTAGACCAGGCTGTTGCCATCGACGCCGTGAAGAAGTTCATCGCCCAGCAGGACCTGCACGCCGAGCACCGCTATGTGCCCGACGTCGTCCAGCCGTCACTGCAAGGGCCGTGGCCGCAGAAAATCGCCATCATCGGCGGCGGCCCGGCGGGCCTGAGCTGCGCCTACTTTCTGGCGACCCAGGGCTACAAGCCCACCGTGTTTGAGAAAAACGAGCGTCCCGGCGGTATGCTGCGGTACGGTATCCCCTCCTTCAAGCTCGAGAAAGACGTCATTGACGCCGAGATCGACGTACTGCGGGAGCTGGGCGTGGACATCCGCTGCGGCGTGGACGTGGGCAGGGATGTGACGCTGGCCCAGCTGCGCGAGCAGGGCTACAAGGCGTTCTACATTGCCATCGGCTGCCAGGGCGGCCGCAAGGCGGGCGTGCCCGGCGAGGATGCCGCAGGCATTGAGACTGCCGTACACCTGCTGCGCACCGTGGGCGGCGACGAAAGCCATAAGATGCAGGGCAAGACCGTTGTCATCGGCGGCGGCAATGTCGCCATCGACGCAGCGCGGGTCGCCTTGCGCTGCGGATCCGGCGATGTGACAATGGTCTGCCTGGAGCCGCGGGAGAAGATGCCCGCCTCGGTGGAGGAAATCGCCGAGGCCGAGGAGGAAGGCACCAAAATCACCTGCGGCTACGGCCCGAAGGAGTTTATCGCCGAAAACGGCCATGTCACCGCCGTGGTGCTGAAAAAGTGCACCGGTCTCTACAATGCCGAGGGCCGCTTTGCACCCACCTACGACGAGAACGACACCATCACCCTGCCTTGCGAGAACGTTGTGCTCAGCATCGGCCAGTGCATCGAGTGGGGCGACCTGCTGAACGGCGAGGCCGTAGAGCTGGGCCGTGGCCAGGGTGCCGTGGCCGACGCGCTGACCTACCAGACCGCACAGCTCGACGTGTTTGTGGGCGGCGACGTCTACACCGGCCCACGCTTTGCCATCGACGCGATTGCGGCAGGCAAACAGGGGGCAATCTCCATCCACCGCTATGTGCAGCCCAACACCAGCATGACGATCGGCCGCAACCGCCGGGATTTCCACGAGCTGGACAAGAACAATCTGTCTCTGGGCGAGTACGACCATGCCCCGCGCCAGACCGCCGCGCTGGACGAGAGCATCGACACCCACCGTTCCTTCCGGGATGCGCACCTGACGCTGACCGAGGATCAGGTCAAAATCGAGACAGCCCGCTGTCTGGGCTGCGGCGCCAGCGTCGTTGACCCGAACAAGTGCATCGGCTGCGGCGTCTGCACGACCAAGTGCGAGTTTGACGCTATCCATCTGCACCGCGACCTGCCCGAGTGCAGCAAGATGGTCAAGAGCGAGGACAAGTTCAAGGCCATTCTGCCCTACATGGCGAAGCGGGAAATCAAGATTCGTTTCTCCAAAAAGGAGAAGTAAATGCACGAGCTGGGCATTGTGTTCCACATCATCCGCACGGTGGAGGATGTGGCAAAGCAAAACGATGTATCCCGCATCCGACGGGTGACATTGCAGCTGGGCGAAGTCTCCGGCATGGTGGAGAGCTACCTGCAGGATTGTTGGAAGTGGGCCGCCGCGAAGTCTGAGATTTTACCCGGCGCGGTGCTGGCGGTGGAGACCATCCCCGCCGTGACTCTCTGCGAGGACTGCGGGCAGCAGTACCCCACCGTGCAGTATGGCCGAATCTGCCCCCACTGCCGGAGCGAACATACGCATCTGGTGCAGGGGAACGAGATGATGATCAAAGAGGTGGAGGCAGTAGAATAAAAGCCTTCCCCCTTGGGGGAAGCCAAGAAAAGGCGCGTGTGCGAGAAGTTTTCGCACACGCGCCTTTTTCTTATTTCTCCCCTTCGGGGAAAATCACCTTATTGACGAAGAAGAAGATCACCATGGACACGCCGCCGTTCAAAACCGTCGTGCCGATGTTGTAGATGAAGTCCGGCACCAGCAGGCCAGCCACCGCCACCCAAACACAGTTGATGGAGTTGACGATGCAGGTGATGATGCAGAACGCCGCCACATACCAGGCAATTTGCTTGCCCAGGTTGCCCTTGCTGCGGAACACAAAATTGCGCTGGATCGGGAAGTTGATGCACTCGCCAATCACCATCGCGATCATGTAGGCGCAGAAGTAGGGCAGACCGCCGTGGGCGGCATCATACCCTAAAATATTCCACTGGAACGTCTCGCCAAAGAGCGTTACCGGGATGCCCGGCCAGCCGAAATCCACGACCGGCAGGCTGCTGAATGCGGCGGGCAGAAACTGCAAAAGCAAGTACTTGAACACCGTAATTAAGTTTGACACGATGACGAACAAGCCGCCCTCACGCACCCACTTGGCAGCGGCGGGGTGCTTAGCCGCAAAGGTATTCCAAAATTGCATGGCTGCACCTCCTGTCAGCTGTTGCGCAGACGGTTTTCCAGCTGCGCGTTCAAAATCACGTTCTTGACGGCCTCAAAAATCACTCGCACCAGGCCGATAACCCAAAAGCCCTGCACTTCCATCACGATACCGTCCACCATGCCCATGCTGATGGCGCCATTGGTCATTTTGGCCAGTGCGCGCAGCGGCATATTGTACTGGAACAGCACATTCAAATCCGGCTTGCCTTTTTTGTAACTGGCGTTCAGCAAAACGGTCAGCACCGCCCAGACCAGCCAGCCCAGAGGGCTGCGTCCATGGTTCAGCTCGCCCAGCGTCATGTTGCGGTCAATTTTGACCCGGTCGTCAGGGATGGGGCGGCCCAGCAGAGTCTCCCACTCGGCGTCGGGCACGGTTTGCACCTTGCCGCTCTGGTAGTGCGGCAGCGCCTTCCCGGCATAGGGGTTCAGCGCGTCGGTGCCGATGACCTCGACCGCAGCGGTCAGGCGGATGTCCGCAGAGCTTGCCCCTACGCGAAGCTCATACGTGCCGCCCTCCACCTCCCAGCTTTCGGTGCGGGTGTTCCAGTAGCGGAACGCCTTGTCGTCCAGCGTCAGGGTCACGGTCTTGCTCTCCCCCGCTGCCAACTGCACCTTGGCAAAGGCTTTCAGTTCCTGTGCAGGGCGGAAAATTTCAGCATTCGGCTTGGCCACGTACAGCTGCACAATCTCTGCCCCGGCGCGGTCGCCGGTGTTGGTCACGGTCAGGGTCGCGCTGTGGGCGTCGGCATGCAGGTCACTGTACGCAAACTGCGTATAGCTCAACCCATGGCCGAAGGGGAACGCCACCGGCACCCCGGCGGTCTGGTAATAGCGATAGCCGACGTACAGTCCCTCGCGGTACTGCACGGTGCGGCCATGGCCTGCAAAGTGGTCGCGGGCGGGGGTGTCGGCGTAGGCGTTGGCCCAAGTCTCGGCCAGCTTGCCGCCGGGGTTGATTTTGCCGGTCAGCACATCCACCATCGCGCCCGCGCCCGCCTGGCCGCCCAGTGCGCCGTAAACCAGCGCTTTGCAGTGGGCCAGCCACGGCGTTTCCAGCGAGGCACCGGCGTTCACGATGACCACCGTGTTGGGGTTGGCTTCGCGCACAGCCTGCAAAAGCTCGATCTGGTTGTCAGCCAGCTTCATATCGGCGCGGTCCAGGCCCTCGCTCTCCTTGATCTCGTCCAGTCCCAGGCAGAGCAGCACGGCGTCCGCTTCTGCAGCCAGGGCGACGGCCTCGGCCTGCTTGGCGGCATCGGGTTTGCCTTGGCGGTCAAAACCCGGGGCAAAGCCCACACTGTGCAGGCCGCTGTCGTTCAGACAATCCAAGAAGGTGTCCACTTTGATGGAGTTGACGGCGCTGGACCCTGCACCCTGGTAGCGCGGCGTCTCGGCAAAGTCGCCGATGACCGCCACACGCGTGCCCTCGGCCAGCGGCAGCAGGGCATCGTCGTTTTTCAGCAGCACAACACTCTCCCCTGCCGCGCGGCGGGCCAGCGCATGGTGGGCGTCGGCGTCAAAACTGCGGCTGTGGCGTTCTACGGCGGCGTGGGTGTCCAGCACCAGCGTCAGCAGCTCATCCAGGCGGGCGTCCACATCGGCCTCGGTAATTTTGCCGGACCGTACGGCGGCCAGCAGCTCCCGCACGGCGTCCCCGCCGGGGGCGGGCATTTCCAGCGTCGAGCCGTTTTTCACGCCCAACGCATGGTCATTGCTGCCGCCCCAGTCGGTCACGACCGCGCCGTCAAAGCCCCACTCCTCGCGCAGGATATCCTGCAAAAGGTGGGCGTTCTCGTTGGCGTAGATGCCGTTGATGAGATTGTAGCTGGACATGAGGGCCTTGGGGTGCGCCTCTTTGACGACGATCTCAAACCCGGTCAGGTACAGTTCCCTCAGCGTCCGCTCGTCCACCACCGAGTCCGATGCCATGCGGCGCAACTCCTGGCTGTTGACGGCGAAATGCTTGGGGCAGGCGGAGATGCCTTCCGACTGGATGCCGCGCACGTAGGCGGCGGCCATCTTGCCGGAGAGATAGGGATCCTCGGAGAAATACTCAAAGTTGCGGCCGCAGAGGGGGCTGCGCTTGGTGTTCAGGCCCGGCCCCAGCAGAACGGCGACCTCCTGCGCGGCGGCCTCCTCGCCCATGGCCCGGCCGATTTCCTCGCCCAGCGCCGGATCCCAGCTGCACGCCACGGTGGCGGCTGTGGGGAAACAGGTGGCCGGCACGCTGGGGTTCAGCCCCAAGTGATCCGCCGCCCCGGCCTGCTTGCGCACGCCGTTGGGGCCGTCGGACAGGGTGATGGACGGCACACCCGCATTTTTGTAGCCCCGCGTCGTGAATACGGTATCGCCGGACAGCAGAGCGCATTTTTGTTCAAGGTTTAGTTTGGTTATAATATCTGTGTGTTTCATGGGTCTCTCCCCGCATAAAAAGCAAGGGCGGCAGCGCATTCTGCCGCCCTTAGGCAATACCGCATAATTCTAAGTGCCGATACGGCGAGCGAGGTGCGGCAGCTGCTAAGCCAAAAGCGCAGATAATACTTTGTGTATTATCGAGCATTTTGGCAACGCAGATGCCGTGCCGCAGCCGCCGGAGCGGTGCTTAAGCCGTCAGGCGGGAATTGTGCGGTGTTGCCCTTACTTTCTGAATTAGGTGTTTGCCTTCTTGGCCGCTTTCTTGGCCGCTTTTGCCTCCATCTTTGCCAGCTTGCGCTTGCTGGGCTTCCACACACGGAATACCCGGTAAGCAAGCAGAATCAGCAGCAGCGTGCAGAGGATGTTGACCACTGTGCGCACGGTCGTACTGACCTGCGGACCATCCTTGTAGATACTGCCCGGCATTGCGCCGTTCATTGCTTTGGTGTTGGCGGTCGTGTACAGCACATGGTGCAGTGCCTCGCGTGCATAGTGGTAGGTTTCGGCATTGTCTTTGTCGAAATCATCCCAGCGGGCGGAGTTTTTCTCGTAAGTCAGCTTCATGTCGCCGCCTGCCTCGATCATCTGCTGGCCGCCCATAAAGACGCCGGTATTGGCGTTATCAGTGATAACCGCGCCATTGAAGCCCCACTCGGTGCGCAGGATTCCGGTAATCAGCGCGTAGCTGCCGCCGGTCCAGGTCGCGCCAACGCGGTTGAAGGCGGTCATAACGCCCAGTGCCGCCGGGATGGTAGTAGTCGCATTCTTGTAACTTCCGTCGGCCTGCTTCTCCACATAGTTCAGCGTGACGTCATCCAGTTTCATGCACATTTCAAAAGGCTTGAGATAGATTTCGCGTGCAGACTGCTCATTCAGCCAGGTTGCCGCGCCGTACTGCCCATCGCGGTCGCCGCGGTGGTTTTCCTGGTCGTTAAAGGCAAAGTGCTTGATATAGGCATACAGCCCCTTGGTGGCAGCACCGTAGACTTCTTTGGATGCTACCGTGCCGGAAAGGAACGGATCCTCGGAGTAATACTCGCCATTACGACCGCTGAAGGGGGTACGATGGATGTTCATGGACGGTGCATACCAGCCGTCGCAGCCGCCGATGACCGCCTCATTGCCGATCATCGTGCCGTATTCCTGCGCCAGATCCTGGTTCCAGGTCTGGGCAAGGGTCATCATGTTGGGGAACATAGCACCGGTGCCGCCGTAGATCAGCCCGCTTGCTGTGTCAGCATCGATCACAAAGGGCTTGCCCACACTATTGATGGCGGGCACACCGTAACCAGAGCAGGTGATGATGTTGTAATAATCGTCTGCCGTCAGCTGGTCAAGCAGGTCGTTCCACATCGGGTCGTCGTAGCTCTTGCCGCGCAGGTCAATCAGGCTCAGCCCGTTGTCGGCACCGTAGACGATTTCATCCTCGTAGGTATCACCCACAGTCGGGTTGCCGGAATCGGTGGAATCCAGCTGCGCCACCAGCTCTGCACCGGCAGTCTTTTTGTACTGGTAAGAGGCGGGCTTGGCGTCAGCATCCGTGCCGTTGATTTCATTGCCCCAGGTGCTGATCACATCGCTGGGTTCGCCGTCCGGCTTCGGGAACGTGCCTGCCCAATCGCTGCGGGTCAGGTAACCGGCATCGCCCTTGGCGGCATCCAGCTGATTTGTGACAGCAGCACCCGTGCGGCTGTCGACTGCATAGGTGGTGGTATCTGTCTCGGTGTTGGCAGGGGTATACACGGTGGCAAATGCCGCATCACCGTCGGCGGTCATACCGTCTGCAACGGTTTTTCCCTTGGCCGCCAGCACATTGTTGATAGCGTCGTGGGCATTTTTTGCCGCGGTAATATAGTAGTCACCTGCATCCAGGATGTATGTTTTCGCACCGCTGGCGTCATATGCCTTGAGCTGGTCTTTCGTAAAGGTAACGCTTACCGTCTCACTTGCGCCGGGTGCCAGCTCAGACGTTTTTCCGTAGCCAACCAACTCCACGGCAGGCTTTTCCACACCGTTTGCTTTGTCGTAATCCGTATAGGGGCTTTGTACATAAAGCTCCACAACGTCCTTGCCTGCCATATCGCCGGTGTTGGTGACAGTGACCTGTGCCGTGCAGGTGTCACCGCTCCAGTCTGCCTTAAAGTCGCTCCAATCGAAGGTCGTATAGCTCAGGCCATAACCGAAAGGATACACGACCTCGCCGGCATAGTCGTAATCGCCCGCATTACCCTGGCCGAGGACAACGTCCTCATACCGAGTCTCATAATAGCGGTAGCCGACATAAATGCCTTCCTCATACGTGACGTAGTTATACTTTGTGATGCTGCCGTTTTCGTCATAGTAGGCATAATCACCGAAGTTCTGCGCCGCCGGGGATGCAGAGGCATCGGCCGCAAAGGTGTCCACCGTGCGCCCGCTGGGGCTGACCTTGCCGATCAGCACATCCGCCATAGCTGCGCCGATGGTCGGCGCGTAAAGCACCGACTTGATGTTGGGGTAATCGGCCAGCCAGTCCAGTTCCAGCGCTGCGTTGGAGTTTACGATCAGCACTGTATTGTCATAGTTATCATTCAGGTATTGCAGAATCTCACGCTCGGTGGAGTCCGGTTCCAGATAGCTGCGGACCTTGTCTTCCTCACTGGCAGCGTGGTTGTACATCGAACGGGGCATATCACGGCCCTCGCCTGCCACACGCTTGAGAATATAGACCGGGGTCGTGCCCTGTACGCTTTCCAGCAGACCACTCTCACCCTGCATGACAGAGAGCGGGCACTCGTTGATACGGAAGTCCTCGGCATCGCCGAAGCTGATGGAGCCGCTGGCCAGCCCATACCCGGCACCTGCACCCTGCGTGTAGAAATTCCACAGCGTCTCGTTCACGTTCAGGCCGCGCTCGGTCAGGGCCGTATTCAACGGCGAGCCGCCGCCCATCAGCCCGGCACCCACATTCTGGTTACTGTTGGCAGAGAACAGACTCACGGTCGTGTCCTCGGCCAGGGGCAGGGCACCGTCATTTTTCAGCAGAACGACCCCTTCATTGTTGATGCTGTCGGTCAGGTCTTTTTCGGCATCACCGATGGTGTCGGCGGTATAGTCCGCCGTGTTATAGTCCAGGTTCAGGCCCTCGGTCTGTACTTTGCTGTTGTCCCAAGATTTCTTGTAGCCCAGCATTGCATTTATCATGCGGGCGTAGCTAGGCAGAATGACGTTGGCTGCAAACAGCAGCACTGCCATGACAACTGCCAGCACAGCCAGAATACCTGTGTGCAGAATATGGCCTACAATTTGCAGTGGTGTGAGTTTTTTCTTTTGCATTTTTCTCCTCCTTGAATTTTGGCGGGGCTTTTGGCCCCTGCCTTTGTTCTGGCCTTATTGTAGCAGAAAAGGGGCTTTGCGGCACAAAATTTGCATAACCTGTCGTTTTGGGCGCACAATCTGTAATTGTAACAAAAAGATTACAAAAAGTGTAGTGCAAAGCGCACAAAACAAAGTCGCATTCCTTTGTGCAAAATGCCACTGCGGGTACGCGGCGCGGGCCGAGCAGAGCCTCGCCCCTACGGACCACGAGACAGAGTTGTAGGGGCCGGGCATACCCGGCCCGCAGCCTTCCGGCAATTTCCCGTTTTCCCATCCAGCTCCCCCACACAAAAATCCCCCCGCCGTTTCAACGCGGCGGGGGATGCTTCATTTACTCATTCGTGGAGATATCCGTCCCGAAGTACTTTTCGCTCAATTCCTTCAGCGTACCGTCGGTGCGCATTTCCTCAATGGCGGCGTCGATGGCAGCGCGCAGGGTGGCGGTCTCGTCGCCCTTGCGCATCGGGATGGCAACCTCGTTGGCATCGTCAGTCAGCACGGCGATTTTCGCGTTCGCGTCGGGGTGCTCCTTCATGTAATCATAGTAGGTCACCTCGGCGTTCAGCGTGGCATCAATGCGGCCGCTTAGCAGCAGCTCAAAGGTCTGGTTCAGGTCGTCCACACCGGTCACGGTTGCGCCGTACTGCTCGGCCAGCTCGGCGTAGGTGCTGGAAATCGTGTTGGCGGTGGTCTTGCCGTTCAAATCTTCCAGCGTCTTGATGCTGTCGTTGTCCTTTTGGGTGATGACGGCGGTGCGGTTGTAGGCGTAGGGGGTCGAGAAATCGTATTTCTCGGCGCGCTCGGGGGTGATGTCAACGCCGTTGACCATGATATCATAACGGCCCGCGTCCAGACCTGCCAGCAGGCCGTCCCACTCGCCCTCGACGAACTTCGGCTCCACGCCCAGCTTCTCGGCGATCTTGGCTGCGACCTCAACGTCGTAGCCGACGAGGTTGTCGTTCTCGTCGTGGTAGGTCCAGGGCGCCCAGGTGCCCTCCATGGCAACGGTGATGGTACCGTTGGCCTGGATCTGGCTCAACAGGTCGCCGCCGGTCTCCTCGGTCGCGGCGGTGTCCGCCGTGCTCTCGGCGGGGGCGGCGCTGTCGGAGGTGTTGCCGCAGGCCGTCAGGGCCAGCGCGGCGGTCAGGGTCAGGGCAGTCAGTTTGGCAAGGTTCTTCATTATAATTGGCTCCTTTGTCTGTATGTCTGCAAAAATTCCCGGGTGCGGAGCTGCTGCGGGTCGTTGAAGAACGCCTCGGCGGTGTTCTGCTCCACAATCACGCCCCCATCCATAAACACCACGCGGTTCGCCACATGGCGGGCAAAGCCCATCTCGTGGGTCACCACCAGCATCGTGCGACCTTCCTCGGCCAGGCTGCGCATGACAGCCAACACTTCGCCGGTCAACTCCGGGTCAAGAGCCGACGTGGGTTCGTCAAAATAAATAATCTCCGGGTCTGCGGCCATGGCGCGGGCAATCGCCACGCGCTGCTGCTGCCCGCCGGAAAGCTGGTTGGGGTAGTAGTCGGCACGGTCGGCCATGCCCACCCTGACCAGCGCGGCGCGGGCGATCTCATCGGCCTGCCTGCGCGGCATTTTCCGCGCCACGATCAGCCCCTCGGTGACGTTCTGCAAGGCCGTTTTGTTGGCGAACAGGTTGTAGTTCTGGAACACGAACCCGGTGCGTCGGCGCAGGACGTTGACCTGAGTACGGGTCACATGGGCCAGCTCCACGCGCTGGCCGTCAAAGGTCATCGTGCCGTCGTCTGCCTTCTCCAAAAAGTTCAGGCAGCGCAGCATCGTTGTTTTTCCGCTGCCGCTTGCGCCCAGAATGGCGACTACATCGCCCTTGTTCACGTCCAGGTCAATGCCTTTCAGCACCTGTAAATCACCGAAAGCCTTGCGCAAATTTCTGATTTCCAGCATAGCTTAACTCCTTTGCGCGCCCTTGCTGTTCAGGTACTTCTCGCCCACGGCCTGCAGGCGGGTCAGCACAGTGCAGAACAGCAGGTAGATGATGCCGACCTCGATGTACAGCGCCAGCGGCTCATAGGTGCGGGCCACAATGCGCTGGGTGGTCATGAGCATTTCGGTCACGGTGATGTTGGCCGCCAGCGAGGTATCCTTGACCATGGCGATCAAAAAGCTGGCCAGCGTGGGGAACGCCGTGCGCATGGCCTGCGGCAGGATGATACGACGGATGATCTGCAAATAGCTCATGCCGACGCACTGGCCGGCCTCCATCTGACCCTGGGGCACGGCTTCCAGCGCGGCACGCACGGTCTCGGCGCAGTACGCGCCCTCGTTGATGGAAAAGACCAGCACCGCGGCGGGGAACGGCTCGATAAGGATGCCAACGCCGGGCAGGCCGTAGAACACGACAAACAGCTGCACCAGCACCGGCGTGCCGCGCATGACCCAGATGTAAAACCGGGCGATCTGCTGCAAGACGGGCACATGAGCAAACTGCACCAGCGCCACCACGACGGCAATAATCAGCGCCAGCGTGAAGGAAATGACGGTCAGCGGGATGGTGACGGTCAGGCCGGGCAGCAATATTTTACCAAAGGAATCCACAAGGATGCCTACAAGGCGTTCGGACATGGGGCGGCTCTCTCCTTTTGTGATGCAGGGGTGGCGGGAAGATTTCCCACTAAAACGGTATGCTATGAGATTGTAGCACATCGGCACGAATTTTGCAAGGGTGTAATTTGAAGTGAAGTTTAAGGGCGTGCGCTTTTAAAGGTGCGAGATAAGGGAACGCGGCGAGCGGCCCGTGCGCCAAAATTGCACGATGGAAAACACCGCAGTGGTGTAGGGGCGGCATATATGCCGCCCGCGACTTTCCCGCAAACGACCGTTTACCGTACATGGCGCGGGCGAACCATGTTCGCCCCTACATCCTCTACCCCGGTTCGTTGTGTAATGCAGGATTGTGGCGTTGCTCCCTCTGCGGCGGGGTGAGGGCACCCCGCCCCACATCCAGTGGAACCGCTGTGCAATGCGGTGGTTACGGTAACGTCCCCGGGGCGTCGAGGACGCCGCCCCCTACCGTTGCCGGGGGCGGATGCCGCCCTACACGGCAGGGCCGGGCATGCCCGGCCCCTACGGTTCGGCAAGGGAAAATGGGCATAAAAAATCCCACCGTCGGTGGGAGACGGTGGGAAACTTGCATATTCTACAAATTAGACAATGGAGGGAGATACTGCATCAATCGTTGCCGTATCCTTAATCTCAACGCTAGAAGTACCAGCAACAGCAGAATCTTTCTTAACAGTATATGCGCCATCCTTGTAGACACAAACAAAAGAACCATTATTGTACTGAACCGCCAGAACAGTACCAGTAGTGGACACCTCAGCTTTATACGAGGAAGTACTGTCCAGACCCTTGACCTCTGCCAAGGCCTTGATGTTATCAGTAGACGGCTTATTGGTATCACTCAAAACACCTTTTGCATAAGTGCTAGAGGACTCCGTCTGAATAGCCATTACAACCATACGCGTTTCAGCGACAACCTTCTCAGCGTTCGCCTTGTCGATGTAGCCGGTCAGGGCAGGAATCAGCAGGGCGGCCAGGATGGCCAGGATGACGAGAACGACGATGAGCTCGACGAGGGTGAAGCCCTTCTTGTTCTTCATTTTACGAATTTTCTCGAACATTATAATTCCTCCAATTTCTCCAGAAGGACTTCAACTGTCCTTTTACTGTGAATTTATAATATCATACAATTTGCTAAATTTCAATAAAGTTACAGCAAAACAGCAAAAAACATTTTGTTGCCTGTTTTGTACCTTTTTCGCAAAGTTTTTTGTTGCTTTGCAACGTGTGCCGTTCGATAATGTCGTCGCATCGCCATTTTATTTTACGCATTTCTGCGTTATTTTATAAAAAATATGTGCATTTACGACAAATTTTGCAGTCGTTTTCTGGTGAACATTTAACCGTGCATATCTTGCGGTGGTGCAGGGTGCGATTTTGGGCGGTTTTGCGGGTTTACAGGGGGATTTTGTAAAATTTAACGTGGCTAAGCGGGGCAAATTGTGTGCTATTGGGGGCGGGGCGTTTTTCCGCACAAAAAACGTCTCCCACATGGGGAGGCGTTTGGAAATGTGCTGTGCTTAACACCGAAAACGTGATTTTTACGGGATTTTTGCTGTGCTCTGGCGTTTTGGCTGCCGCCGGGCCACTAAATATGGCGTCCGCGGCGGGATTTTTTCAGGTGAGTTGTAATAAACGGCACAATGCCCTTAAAGAAGGCCATGATGGGGCTGTCGCAGTTGTCGGTGCAGCCCTTGTCCTTCAGCGCGGCCAAAGGTGTGCTTTCCCCTGCCGGGTCGTTTTGATTCGGCCTTCATTCCGCCACTTCCCGCAGGTGCTCGCGCACCGGGCGCAGTTCCTCGGGCAGTTCGGCGTCCGGCAGGTCGCTGATGCCCTCTGTCGTGCCGCGGGCCTTGGCGGTCTCATAGAACCAGCACTTATAGTCCAGCGTGTCCATCGTCTGCTGCAATTCGGCCATGCGGGCTTCCAGCACGGCCTTCTGCTTGCGGAACATTTCCAACCGCTGGGCGATCGTCGCGTCTCCCTGCATGGCAAGCTCGATGTATTCGCGGATATCCTTCAGCGACATGCCGGTCTTTTTCAGGCACTCAATGATGCGCAGCCACTCGAAGTCCTTTTCCTCAAACACGCGGATGCCGCCGGAGGAACGCCCCACAAAGGGCAGCAGCCCTTCCTTATCATAATAGCGCAGTGTCGATGCAGGCACACCCAGCCGTTTTGCCATTTCGCCCACCGTATAAGCCATAGTTGCCTCCTGATTTTTTTGCAGAACCCCTCGACTTAAACCGGGGTTTAACTTGTATGATATCAGTATAGGGCAGTTGCAGCCCCATGTCAAGCTGCGGAAAGGAGCAATCACCTAAGGCAATACCGCACAATTCCCGCCTGACGGCTTAAGCACCGCTCCGGCGGATCTCCGCGCCAAGAGCCGCCGCAAGCGGCGGTTGCGCTCCGAAGCGCCTCGCTGCGGCTCGGTGTGCGGCACGGCATCTGCGTTGCCAAAATGCTCGATAATACACAAAGTATTATCTGCGCTTTTGGCTTAGCAGCTGCCGCACCTCGCTCGCCGTATCGGCACTTAGAATTATGCGGTATTGCCCTATGAAAACGCAAAACAAGCAGGAATCTGAACAGCAGAACGTATTTGGCAGCGGCACGCCCTTCCCATCGCAGCGTTGTAGTGGCGGGGGTATGCCCGGCCCCTATAATGGGTGTTTTAGGCAAACCACGATGCCCCCATGGCCGCCGACGCGCTGGGGGGCGTAAGCGTCACCAGATCCCACTTTGGGGCTTATTTTTTATATTGACAAATCCCACTCATCTACCTATTATAAGGGGGAAAGCATACGAAAGGACTGTCGAACTTATGAAAATGGAACGTATTGACCGGGTTCGTGCCGCGCTGTGCGCACAGGGCCTGACCCAAATGATCGTCTGCGACCCCAAAAGCGTGTGGTATCTGACCGGTGTCACCGTGGAACCCTATGAGCGTCTGCTGGCGCTCTACCTGCCCACCAACGGCGAGCCGGTGCTGTTTTTGAACAAGCTGTTCACTGTCCCGAATCCGCCCTGCAAGACCGTTTGGCACACTGACACCGACGCCCCGGTCGCCCAGATTGCCGCCGTGGTCGACGCCGCGAAGCCGCTGGGTATCGACAAAGAGTGGCCCGCCAAGTTCCTGATTCCGCTGATGGAGGCCCACCCCGGCATGCAGGTCGTGCTGTCCAGCGATTGCGTCGACGACTGCCGCGCCTGCAAGGACGCCGAGGAACAGCGTCTCATGCGTGAGGCCTCCCGCATCAACGATGAAGTCAACGAGGCTGCGAAGCACTACGTCAAGGTCGGCATGACTGAGCGTGAGGTGGCCGAGTTCATTGACGCCCAGTTCCGCGCCCACGGCTGCGAAGGCCCGAGCTTTACCACCATCGTTTCCTTCGGTGCGAACGCCGCTGACCCCCACCACGAGCCGGACGGCACGGTGCTGAAGGAGGGCGACTGCGTGCTGTTTGACATGGGCTGCGTGAAGGGCCGCTATTGCAGCGACATGACCCGCACCTGGTTCTGCGGCCAGCCCACAGAGAAGCAGGCCGCCGTACACGACCTGGTGCGCCGCGCCAACGAAGCCGCCGAGGCACTTATCAAGCCCGGCGTGCGCCTGTGCGACCTGGATGCCGCCGCCCGCGATTTGATCGCCGAAGCGGGTTATGGCGAATACTTCAACCACCGTCTGGGCCATTTCATCGGCCAGACCGACCACGAGAAGGGCGACGTGAGCAGCGCCAACACCGCCGTTGCCAAGCCCGGCATGATTTTCTCGATCGAGCCGGGTATCTACCTGCCCGGTGAGTTCGGCGTCCGTGTCGAGGATCTCGTCCTTGTGACCGAGGACGGCTGCGAGGTGCTGAACCACAACGATAAGCATTGGGATGTTGTGGGGAAGTAACTCCCTTAAAGCCCCCCATAGGGAAGCCTTTTTTGTGCCATGTAAAAAGGAGCCTTTATGAATAAAACCGAAAAACTGACCCTGCGGGAATGTCTGCTGGGCGACCGGGCCTTTTACCGCCATGTGCTGCTGGTGGTGCTGCCCATCATCGTGCAGAACACCCTGACGAACGTTGTCTCCCTGCTGGACAACGTCATGGTGGGCCAGGTGGGCACCCTGCCCATGAGCGGCGTTGCCGTGGTAGGCCAGCTGCTGTTTGTGTATAACCTCGCCATCTGGGGCAGCACCTCGGGCGCTGGCATCTTCGGCGCTCAGTTTTACGGTCGCGGCGATATGGACGGCGTGCGCCACACCTTCCGCTTTAAACTGCTGGTGTCCACCGCCATCACGGCGGCGGCCATTGTGCTGTTTCTGGCTGCCGGGCCAGCGCTGATTGGAGCGTATATTTCAGCCGATACCTCCCCTGCCGATGCCAAAGCCACGCTGGACTATGCGTGGGGGTATCTGCGCATCATGCTTGTGGGACTGGTGCCCTTCGGCCTGACCCAGTGCTACGCCGGTACCCTGCGCGAGAGCGGCCAGACCGTGCTGCCCATGAAAGCCAGTATGCTGGCGATGGTCGTGAACTTTATCTTTAACGCCCTGCTGATTTTCGGCCTTGGCCCGTTCCCCCGGCTGGGCGTGGCCGGTGCGGCCATCGCCACCGTGCTTTCCCGCTTTGTGGAGCTGGCCATCGTCGCGACCGGCGCCCACCGCAGCGCCGACCGCTACCCCTTTATGCGCGGGGTGTACCACAGCCTTGCCATTCCCGGCGTTCTGGTCAAAAGCATCTTTATTCGCTCGATGCCGCTGCTTGCCAATGAGCTGATGTGGGGCGCAGGTCAGGCCGTGCTGCTGCAATGCTATTCCGTGCGGGGCATCCAGGCCGTGGCCGCGCTGAACATCTGCAACACGATTGCACAGATTTTTAATGAGGTGTTCCTCTCGCTGGGCAACGCCACAGCCATCGTCGTTGGCCAGGAGCTTGGCGCGGACCGCCTGACCGGTGCCCGCCGCACCGCCTGGCGGATGATTACCCTGAGCCTTGCCAGCTGCGTTATTATGGGCGCTGCGCTGGCCGTTTGTGCGCCCTTTATCCCCCGCATCTACAACACTGAGGAACCCATCCGCCTGCTTGCGACCGAGCTGATCCGCATGGCCGCGCTGTGTATGCCGCTGTACGGCTTTGCCAACTGTGAGTATTTCACGCTGCGCTCCGGCGGCAAAACGTTCATCACATTTTTGTTTGACAGCTGCTTTACCTGGGCTGTGTCCGTGCCGATGGCCTACTGCCTGTCCCGCTTCAGCGGGCTGAACATCGTCACAATTTACCTGTTTGTGAACGGCATGGACATCATCAAATGTACCATCGGCTTTGTGCTGGTGAAGAAGGGCGTCTGGGTAAAGAATATTGTGAAAGCATAGTTGTTCTTCCGTAGGGTCGATGCCAGACATCGACCCCTGCAAGCCCCATAAAGGAGATGTACACCCCCATGACCACCGCACACAAAAGCCGCGTGCTGGATATGACCCAGGGCGACCCGTTCCGCCTGGTGCTGCAATTTTCGATGCCGCTGTTCTGCTCGAACCTTCTGCAGCAGTTCTACAATTTGACTGACACCGCCCTTGCCGGGCACCTGCTGGGCGCGGCGGCACTGGCGCAGATCGGCGCGACCGCCGCACTGTACGGTCTTATCATGAACTTTGCCTTCGGCATGAACAACGGCCTGGCACTGACGGTCAGCAGGTATTTCGGCGCCGGGGATGAAAAGGGCATGCGCCGCGCCGTGGGCTGGATGGTCACGCTGTCGGTGGGCACCTCGCTGGTGCTGACCGCCACTTCCCTGCTGGGCCGCGGCGCGCTGTTGACTCTGCTGCAGGTCCCCGCCGAAACGTGGGACGGTGCCGCCGCCTACCTGACCATAATTTTGCTGGGCATCCCGCTGACGATGCTCTACAATATGGAGGCCGCGCTGCTGCGCGCCGTGGGCAACAGCATCACGCCTCTGCTGTTTTTGCTCTTCAGCACCGTGCTGAATATCGCGCTGGACGCGGCCTTTATGGGCCCGCTGGGCCTTGGCGTGCGCGGCGCAGCCATCGCCACCGTGCTGGCACAGGGTATCAGCGCCCTGCTGGGCGTGTGGTACATCCTGCGCAGCTACCCGGAACTGCGGTTCCGCCCGGCCCAGCTGAAAGAGACGACCCGCCATGCCGTGACCCATATGTTCTGGGCGGGCCTGAGTATGGGCCTGATGAGCGCCATCTACAACCTGGGCAGCGTGGCCCTGCAAAGCAGCATCAACGCGCTGGGCAGCGCCTACATTGCGGCCCAGACCGCCGCCCGCCGCCTGGCTGAGCTGTACTTTATCCCCGGCGGTGCGCTTGGCATCGCCGTAGCGACTTTCAGCAGCCAGAACCTCGGTGCGGGCAAGCGCAGCCGCATCTGGCAGAGCGTAAAGGCCGCGCTGGTCATCTATTTTGTGTGGTGGGTATTCATCATGGCGTTTACCTTCCTCTGCGGCGAGGCGGCCGTCCGCGGCGTAACCGGCAGCAACGACGAAATCATTATTGCCAATGCTCTGCTGTACTTGAAAATCAGCGTGCCCATCATTCCGCCCATGGCCGTGCTGGTCATTTTACGGAATATGCTGCAAGGCATCCAGCACACCATTGAGCCGCTGCTGGCCAGCGCCCTGGAACTGATCGGCAAGGTGATTTTCGCTGTCTGGCTCGTGCCGGTCTGGGGCTACCGCGCCGTCTGCTTCTGCGAACCGACGACCTGGGTCATCTGCTTTGTGTTCATCCTCTTTGCCGCCTGGCGCTGCCGTGGTGATTTAAGGGATGCGTAATTTTTCTTTTTTTCTATTTTTTCGTCCGCACACCCTTGGCAAGCCGGACTTTTTCTGGTATAATATTAGTTACATTTGTGCAGGCCGGTAGCCCAGCCGGGCAGAGCGGGCGGCTCATAACCGGCTGACCCAACCGCATCCACTTTCAAATATGATGAAGTGCCGCAGTTTTTACTGAACTTCATCGCCAAGATTTTCGTTTTGGCGATAAGTTGGCGATTTAGCCATCAACAGCACTTCTTCATCATAATAAGGGCCGTTAGCTTAACGGTTAAAGCCACCGGCTCATAAACATTGGATGTTAGGATTTTTCTCCTTGTAAAAATTCGATAAATCGTAAAATTTGCGATTTTCATAGTTGATTTTTCTGCTTTCATCTACAACCCATCTACGGGCGGTTCGCAACTGCTTGTTTGGGTTGTTTCATAAGGGCCATTAGTTCAGCGGTTAGAACTCTCGGCTCATAACCGAGTTATCGCAGGTTCGAATCCTGCATGGCCCACCAAAAAAAGGACGTGCAAGCGTAAAGTTTGCACGTCTCTTTTCATCTTTCAGGGGTTTTTCTCTTGTAGAGCGTCTCGCTCATCTGGCTGCGGATGGAATCCTGCCGCTTGTGGTAGACCTGCGTATAAATTGCCAGTGTCGTGCTGGGTTGGGCATGACCTGCTTCGGCGGCTACTGTGGCAACGCCGATGTCCGGGTTGGAGAGCAGGATACTGACAAAGGTGTGGCGAAACATATGCGGGTGGATTTTGCGGATGCCCGCTTTCTCAGCCACGCGGTCAACAATTTTGCCATAGTGGTCGGGGCTGATGGGCCAGCCGAAATCATTGATAACGATAAAATTTTTCCCGCGCAGCTTTTGCAGGGATTCCCGGTACGATTCCCACTTTCCGTCCATGCAGGTCTGCCAAGCACTGCCCATACGGTGCTTTTGTGCAAGCCATTGGTCACGGTAGGTTTTCAGATATTCCATAAATTCGGGTGCTACATCTATGTCACGGACATTGTCCTCTTTCGTGGTCGTTAGGTGATAGCCTTTGTTCACTATGAGCAGTGACTTATCCACATGGACGGTGCAGTGGTCGAAGTCAATATCTTCCCATGTCAGCCCGGCTAACTCACCGCGCCGCATTCCGGTATTCAGCAGCCCCATAACGATGACTTGCTCCAGTGTGGAACAGCGCGGCAGCACCTTAAAAAGAGCCTCTACTTCTTCCGGGTGCAGACAGTCTACCGGGCGGCTGCGCGTACCTTTAACCGCGAGTGTTTGGGTATCGTTGTCTATGCCGTACTCGCGTTCGGCATATTGCATTACGAGCCGCAGAAAGATGGCATACTCCTTGATGGTTTTTCGTGCAATAGGGCGGTGATCCAGTTCAATATGAAACAGCTTTTCGGGCTTACATTTGAGAGCTGCTGCAATTTCCTGTGCTGTTTTTAGTGTGGTACGCTCTCCGCGGAACACTCGCTCTACAGATTTTGTCTGTATGGAGCATTGTGCTGCAATTTGAGGACAGGACAGTTTCTTATATTGCTTTGCGTTGGGTTTCAGCACCGCATACCCTTTCACGCTGCGCACATCGGCCTCACCCAGCAGATCCAGAAACTTCTCGCATTCGCGCTTATTTACCTTTGAAATCGGCATTTCTGCAAATGCCGGGCTGATTTCGCAGATTCGGCGCAGCATGGTTTCCTTACCTGCTGTGGTGTTGGCTTTATTCTTATGCTGCTCGTAGTCGCCCTCCAGACGAACGGAGGGGTCAAGCATCGATTTTTTGGAATCAATGTATGCTCTTGCTACATCTCGGAAGGGCGTGTTTTTGCCATCTTTTTCATCGTCAGCTTTCTGTTGCTCTGCGCGTTCAAAAACGAGTGCGGCTTCAATGGCAGCGTTTTCACGCTGGCGGTGGGTTTTCAATACAGTGGGGTCAAAGTCAAAGCGGCCATATCGCCGCACCCTTTTTCCATGTACAGTCACATTAGCGGTCAGTACATAATAAGGGGCGCTGCGTTTGGGTATCATAAGTTTTGCCGATGCCATTATTCAGATTGCTCCGTTTTATTGTTGTAGTAGGCCGCCAGCTTGCCAAGGTTAATGTACCACTTAACACCGGACTGAAATGCAAGGTCCGGATTCTCGCGGCAGACACGCCGCAGATAGTACGGCGGCAGGTTCATAATCTCGCTGGCCTGTTTGATGCTGACAATCTGCGGCAGGGTGATTTTCTCAATTTCGCAGGCGGACGCCTGCGGCGGCATTTGCACAGGTTCTTTCATCGTTCTTCACACTCCACATAGTAAATTGGTTTTCGGTTGTGGCGGCGCAGCAAGCGTGCGTCCAGCCCCGTCAGATAGAGTTCATATTGCAGATTGGTTTCGGTCGTAATCAGCACTGCACCGTAATTTTGCAGAAATCGCAGGATGCGGTACAAGATTGTAATGTCGTGGCTCAACCGGTCAAGGCTCTGCACCATGACGGCGTTGACACGCCCCTGCTGCACAGCGGTAAGCATGGCGAACAGGGCAGGACGCCAGAATTCGGTGCCGTACTTCTGCTCCATGCAGGAGTTTACGATGATATAGCCGCGCCTGTCGGCTTCGCGCATGACATCCGCCAGCTGATCCTCCAATGCGGGCAGGTTCGGTGCAGCGCTGCGGGCGAACGCCCAAACTTTGTATTCTTTCATGGGCACACCTCAGAATTGATCCATAAGCGGGAGTCGAACATCAAAGCGTGGCTTACCGAACGAAGCCCGCGTGAAGCGGTCACCGACAAAGCGTTCAAGACCACTGTTAATGAGCTCGGTGTTCAGGTCACATTCAGTGGTAATAAGGTAGACATCGCGCCTGCGGAAGATTTCAATAACGCCCACCAGCAAGTGAACTGCACCCCATTTGTTAGACAGTATGGTATACTATCTAATAAGTGGGGTGT
>OOCN01000103.1_pt1 | contig 86187 bp, 64 predicted proteins | sample 1671361 | NCBI WGS metagenome assembly OOCN01 (sample SAMN06348149, study PRJEB24527) | human gut metagenome | biome: human gut; feature: ankylosing spondylitis patient; material: feces | host: Homo sapiens | place: China | collected 2015-10
TCGCGATAACCGTAGCAGCTATGGTAACAATCGTGGCGGCAAGCGCGGCGGCAGCTCCCGTCGTCCCGGCGACGGCGGCGGCAAGCGCAAGTAACACACGTGTCGCGCGGTAAGGCGAGATGAATTTGGACCCCGAGCAGACTATGCTCGGGGTCCTTTTTAGTGGGCGCAGTTTGAGGTGGGCCAGCTCCCTAACGAAAATGCACGGAGACGGTCGCGGCAAGAGATGTGGGCTATCGGCTTAGTTGGAGATTCGCGTATGCGGGGTTCTGGCATCGACGGAGAACGTGAAACTCCCCACTGACACGCGGCGGCTGCGGTGCCCGGGCGGATACGCCAGGGATTCCGCTCGCCGTCTGGCACCCCTGCTGCCATTTGGCTTTCACGCTCGCATTCTTTTGGATGTGAGCGTGTTTTTTCACGGCATGCACGGGTCCCCTCGGGTGCACCGTGCATTTTTGGGAGTATTCAGCAGGCCGGGGCGGCTGCATACGCACCGGAAGCGTCTTTTTGGGCCAGCGAGATCCTTCGACAGACTATTTGGGTTGGCGGACGGGGTCCGGCGCGGCGATATCACACGTTTCGCGTCGCGCCGGGCCCCAAAATGACGCCGATTGCGCGGCTTCCCCGATTCGCGGCGTCGCCGACGGGGACCGCGATGCTGAATACTCCGGTTTTTGCACGGTCCAAGCGGGGGTACGTTGGGACGGGAAGGGGTGCCCCCGTCTTTTTATGCATGACGCAAGCGAAATTATGCAAGACAATAGGGCACCATGCACCGGATACCCAGATTGGGGGCGACATGCGCCGCGATACGGGGTCGGGTGCCTCACCGGGAATAGCCACGAGGGTTACAAAACTATAGAGACATCCAAATATCGCCTAAAAACCGTTTATCGGAGAATAAATACCGTTCACCGGTCATAATGATTGTTCTGGCTTTGGGCTTATCTACAATAGGTCCCGTAAAAAGAAATGCGGAAGGTTACCGAGTCCCTCGGACGTGGGCCTAACCAAAGTCTTTGAACGGGTGTGTCTCTATGGATGCATTCGCTTGATTTTGGTTGGGCTATATTTATGAAGGGACATGCCACCATGGGTTTCTTTTCTCGCCTGATGGGCGGTTCGGATGAGCAGAAGACTGCAGCTTCCGAGTTCGAAATCCTCGCTCCCGTTTCCGGCGAGCTTGTTCATCTAGAAAATACCAATGACCCCGCTTTTAGCAGCCGTGCCGTGGGCGATGGCGTTGCCGTGGTTCCCCAAGAGGGAACGGTGTGCGCTCCTGTTTCCGGCACCGTCGCGGCGCTGTTTCCGACTGAGCACGCGCTGGGCATCATGTCCGACGACAGCTCTGCTCAGGTGATGCTGCATATCGGAATCGACACTGTTAAACTTGAGGGCAAGGGCTTCCATGCGCTTGTTGCTCAGGGTGACCATGTCGACGCGGGCCAGCCCCTCGTCGAGGTCGATTTCGACGCGGTTCGCGCCGCTGGCTTCGACCCCACGGTCTTTGTTATCGTGTGCGAGCGTTCGGAGAACTCGACTCTTCGTGAGCATGCTTCCGGCCCTGTTGCTGTTAAAGAGCCTGTCGTCTGGCTTTCCGAGTAAATTCTTGTGGTGGGTACCGTGGTTATCAAGCGAGTTTTCAACAATAACGTCGCAATGGTCACTTCGGACGATGGCTCCGAGCTCATTGTCATCGGTCGAGGCCTCTGCTTTGGCCGTCATGCCGGCGACGCTATCGATGAAGCATCGGTCGAAAAGACCTATGCGCTGCAGGAGGGCACTTCTCAGGATTCGCGTACGATTGACCGCTTGGCACATCTTTTGGAGTCCATTCCCACCGTCAACCTCGTGATTGCCGAGGACATTGTTCAGATGCTCCGTCGAGAGCTCAATGTTGATGTCAACGACAAGATTCTCATTGCTCTTGCAGACCATATCAGCCTTGCTTTGGAGCGCGAGCGCAAGGGCGTCTCCTGCGAGAATCCGTTGCTGCTCGAGATCCAGCAGTTCTATCGCAAGGAGTATGCGCTTGCGGGCCGTGCGCTGCAGATTGTCAAGGAGTATATGGGCTTCCAGATGAGCGAAGAAGAGCAGGGTTTTATTACGCTGCATATCGTCAACGCCACCATGCCGCAACGCTCCGACCGTCTCATCATCTCGGTCCAGCTTGTTCGCGACGTGCTCGCGATTGTTTCCGAGCGCTATGCCACGACCCTCGATGACACCTCGCTGCCTTACGAACGTTTCGTTCGTCACCTGCAGTTTTTCGCGCAGCGAGCGCTCGATCCTGCGGCCGGGCAAATCAATGGTGACGCGCTGTTCCGAATCGATGAAACGGTGTACCCGTGCGCATTCTCGTGCGCGGACGCCATAGCCGCCCACTTGTCGTCTACCTATAACGTTGTCGTTACCAATGCCGAGAAGAGTTATCTCGCTTACCACATTGTTAACCTGCTTGGAGAACCTGGTCTCTAGGCATAACGTGCCCACACATCGATTGATATGAGGCAGGGCTTATGGCCTTGTCCAGGGCACATCTGTCTTAATTTGCGGAAAAGGAAGGGGAGTACCGCTATGACCGCAAAAAAGAAGTTCAATTTCAAAGCGCCGTTGGAGGTGTTCGCGAAGTCAATCGTTCAGCCGATGATGTATCTCTCGGTTGCCGGCATTCTGCTCATCGTGGGCATTATTCTGACCAACAAGACCATTTGCGCCTTGATCCCCGTACTGGGCTCCGGTCCGTTCCAGCTTGTGGGCGCCGTTGTCTATCAGTCGCTGATGTTTATCATCAACAACCTCTCGATTCTGTTCTGCGTGGGCATCGCCGGCGCCATGGCAAAGAAGAACAAGGGCCATGCTTCGCTGATCGCCCTGATGTCGTTCTTCCTGTTCCTGCAGGCTAACAACATCGTGCTCAACGCCACCGGCTCTCTTGCCGAAGCGAGCGGCATGCTCGGTCTTACCGGAACCGGTCAGAGCACCGTTATGGGCATTCAGGTGCTCGACACCGGCGTGTTTGGCGGCATCATTCTTGGTTGCATCACCGGTGCCGTGTTCAACAAGTACTCGAACAAGCAGTTCCCCATTGCCCTTTCGATGTTCTCGGGCGTTCGTTTTCCGTTCCTGATCATGATCATCATTTCCTGGATCATGGGTGCTGGCTTCTGCATCGTTTGGCCTCCGGTTCAGGGTGCCATCTCCTCCGTCGCCGGCATTATTAAGGAATCCGGCAACATCGGCCTCTTTATTTACGGCATGCTCAACAAGCTGCTCGTTCCTACCGGTCTGCACCACCTCATCTACACCCCGTTCCAGTTCTCCGATGTGGGTGGCACCCTGACGCTGGGCGATCAGGTTATCGCCGGCGCCTATCCCATCCGTGTCGCCGAGATGGCAATGACGGGCCAGCCCTTCTCCGATAGCACCTACTTCAACAGCTACACCTTCAACAACCTGTGGCCCTACATCGGTATCGGTCTCGCCTTTATCTTCACCGCTTACAAGGGGAACAAGGATAAGACCAAGGCCGTTATCATCCCGCTGATCATCACCGCCGTGCTCTCCTGTGTCACCGAGCCCATGGACTTCCTCTTTGTCTTTGCCGCTCCCGTGCTCTTTGTCGTTCACTCGGTTCTTTCCGGTATCTTCCTGGTCCTGCTCAAGGTTCTCTCCGTGCCCGCTTCGACTGCAGGCGGCATCATCAACATCGTGGTTTCCAACCTGGTCCTCGGTGCCGACAAGACCAACTGGCCGGTTATGCTGGTGCTTGGAGTCGTCAACGCCGCGCTGTACTTCTTCCTCTTCACCTTCCTTATTAAGAAGCTCAACCTCCACACGCCTGGTCGCGAGGAGGAGTCCGAGCTCGCCGAGTCCGTTGCCGAGGGCGAGGCCGCCGCGTCTGTTGCGGTGAAGCAGGGCGCTGTTGCCGCAGCTCCCGCAGAGGGCGTCGATGCAGGCATTGCCGACCTGGTCGCAGGTCTTGGCGGCAAGGACAACATCGAGGAGCTCGAGAACTGCTTTACGCGTCTCCGCGTGAACGTTAAGAACCCGGACCTCATCGATGAGAACCTCATCAACCACGTGCCCAACAGCGGCATCAACCGCAACGGCAACAATATCCAGATCATCTTTGGCATGAAGGTCGCCGAGATGCGCGACAAGGTCGAGAACGCAATTGAGAAGGAGCAGTAAACAATGATCATTACTCTGTGCGGTGGCGGATCCACCTTTACCCCCGGCATCGTCAAGTCCATTGCCCTGCGCAAGGACGAGCTCGACGTTGACGAGATTCGTCTGTACGACATCAACGAGGAGCGCCAGCGCAAGATCGGCGTGCTCGTGGACTGGATTTTGCACGAGGACCTTGGCCTGGACATCAAGCTCACGGTGACCACCGACAAAAAGACGGCTTTTACCGACGCGAGCTTCGTGTTTGCCCAGATGCGCGTGGGCGGCTACGCCATGCGCGAGCAGGACGAGAAGATTCCGCTGCGTCACGGCTGCGTTGGTCAGGAGACCTGCGGTTGCGGCGGCCTTGCCTACGGCATGCGCACCATCTTCCCCATGGTCGAGCTGATCGATGACGTTGAGAAGTACGCCAAGAAGGACTACTGGATTCTCAACTACTCCAACCCTGCCGCCATCGTGTCCGAGGGCTGCCGTGTGCTGCGTCCCAACGCTCGCATCATCAACATCTGCGACATGCCGATCGCGATCATTGACGTGGTTTGCGCCGCGCTCGATATCGACAAGAAGGATGTCGAGTACGATTACTTTGGCCTCAACCATTTTGGTTGGTTCACCTCGATCCGCCACAAGGGCGAGGAGGTGCTCCCGCAGCTGCGCGAGTACATCAAGGAGCATGAGATTCTGCTGCCCGATTCGTACCTCAAGGGCATGAGCTCGCTGATGTCCAAGAAGCCCGAGGAGGCCACCGACGAGCATCCCGAGCAGAACCGCCACACCAAGGGCAGCTGGTACTACGTCTGGAAGGGCGAGTACGAGATCATGGAGTGCTTCCCGGAGTACCTGCCCAACACGTATCTGAACTACTACCTGCAGCAGAAGGAGTTCGTCGAGCATTCCAACCCCGAGCGCACCCGTGCTAACGAGGTCGAGGAGACACGCGAGAAGAACCTCTTCGACGGCATCGACCATTACGAGAAGACGGGCGAGATCGACGAGAGCACGTTCTACGCGGGCAGCCACGGCGACTGGATTGCCGATCTGGCTATCGCTCTGAAGAACGACACCAAGCAGCGCTTCCTGGTCATTTGCGAGAACAAGGGCGCTATCCCCAACATGCCCTACGACGCTATGGTCGAGCTGCCTGCCTACATTGGCAAGAACGGCCCCGAGGTCATCAGCCGCGACAATATTCCTCTGTTCCAGCAGGGCCTCATGATGCAGCAGCTGAACTCCGAGAAGCTCGTGGTCGAGGCTACGATCGAGGGTTCGTACGAGAAGGCGCTCAAGGCCTTTACGCTGAACAAGACCGTGCCGTCGATGAAGGTCGCCAAGGAGGTTCTCGACGACATGATCGAGGCCAACAAGGACTTCTGGCCCGAGCTTAAGTAAAAGCAACAGGGTCGCTGGCCGCATATCTAGAGCAATGCCCCGTCCACGTGATTGCGTGGACGGGGCATTGTCATTTGGTAACGCGTTTTAGCAAATATGGCATTTATCTGCGGTAATGTTCTATTTCGCCGCTGGGGACGACGTTTCATACCGCCTGCCGAACCGTGTTGCTGCCAAATAGCTATTTAGGTCAGTGTGTTGCGTGTAGCAATTTCGCCCGGCCTCGCCTCCGGGCTGCCATGTGAGAGGGGATCTTATGGCTCGACTGCACGTAATGGAACGCAGCCACGCTCAGGCCGTCATGGACGACCTGCACGATGCGCTCGGACGTCGTCTGGCGGTGAGTTCGCTCGCCCCGTGTCCCGTTGAGTTTACGGCAGCGCTCGTCAACCTGTGCTCCACCCAGAGCTGCGGCAAGTGCACGCCCTGCCGCGTGGGCCTGAGCGCACTGAGCGACCTGCTCGCCGATGTGCTCGAGGGCCGCGCCGACGAGTCCACGCTCAACCTGATTGAGCGCACGGCCCGCACCATCTACCTTTCGAGCGACTGCGCTATCGGCTACGAGGCCGGCGCCATGGCACTCACGGCCATTCGCGGCTTCCGCGACGATTTTGAGCATCACATCCGCGAGCGCTCCTGCGGCTTTGACCGCGAGGCCCGCGTCCCGTGCGTTTCGGGCTGCCCGGCGCACGTCGACATTCCCGGGTACATTTCGCTGGTCGAGGCCGGCCGCTATGCCGACGCCGTCAAGGTCATCCGCAAGAACAACCCACTGCCGCTCGTCTGCGGCTTGGTGTGCGAGCATCCCTGCGAGATGCATTGCCGCCGCGGCATGGTCGACGATCCCATGAACATCCTCGCCCTCAAGCGTTTTGCCGTTGAGCACAGCGACCTCAACGACCACAAGCCGCATGTAGTGGACAACACCGGCAAGCGCGTCGCCGTGATCGGCGGCGGCCCGGCCGGCCTTTCCTGCGCCTACTACCTGGCCGTGATGGGCCATAAGGTGACCATCTTTGAGCAGCGCCACCACCTGGGCGGCATGCTGCGCTATGGCATCCCCAGCTATCGTCTGCCGCGCGAGCGCCTGCAGGCCGAGATCGACTGGATTTTGAGCGCCGGCATCGACGTTGAGCTCGATCACTCCGTCAACGGCGAGGAGCTTGCCCGCCTGCGCGACGAGTTCGATGCCGTCTACCTGGCCATTGGCGCCCACAGCGATAAGAAGCTCGGCCTTCCGGGCGAAGAGGCGCCCGGCGTGGAGTCGGCCGTCAAGATGCTGCGCGCCATCGGTGACGACGAGCTGCCCGACCTGAGCGGCCAGCGCATGTGCGTCATCGGCGGCGGCAACGTGGCCATGGACGTGGCGCGCTCTGCCGTGCGCTGCGGTGCCGAAAAGGTGAGCATTGTCTACCGCCGCCGCATCTGCGATATGACGGCTCAGGACGCCGAGATTGCCGGTGCCCAGGCCGAGGGCTGCGAGGTTCTGGAGCTGACGGCGCCGCTCGCCATCGAGACGGGCGAGGACGGTCGCGTGAGCGGCCTGCGCGTGCAGCCGCAGATTATCGGCGAGCCCCGTCGCGGTCGTCCGGCCCCGCGTGCCGCCGCGACGCCCGAGCGCGTCATTCCCTGCGAGCGCGTGTTCGTGGCCATTGGCCAGGACATCGATTCCAAGCCGTTTGAGGACATGGGCATCGTCTGCAAGTGGGGTCGCGTCGTCACCGATTCGGATGGCGCCGTGCCCAACTTCGACGGCCTCTTTAGCGGCGGCGACTGCCAGACCGGTCCCGCCACCGTCATCCGGGCCATCAACGCCGGCCGCGTTGCTTCGGCAAATATCGACCGCTACCTGGGCTTCGACCACAAGATCAAGCTCGACGTTGAGCTGCCGACCGTGCAGTTTAAGGGCAAGCACGAGTGCGGCCGCTGCGAGCTGGGCGAGCGCGAGGCCGGCGAGCGCATCCGCGATTGGAATCTGGTCGAGCAGGGCCTTACCGAGGAAGAGGCACGCCAGGAGGCAAGCCGCTGCCTGCGTTGCGACCACTTTGGCTTTGGCGCGTTCCGCGGAGGGAGGAACCTGGAATGGTAGAGCCCAACAAAACCACTGTCAGCGACAACACCGAAAGCGGAGCACTCAACATGGTCAAGCTCACGATCGATAACTGCGAGGTCGTGGTGCCCGAGCACACCACGATCCTGGATGCGGCCAAGTCCGTCGGCATCCAGATTCCCACCCTGTGCTATCTGCGCGATCTGAACGAGATCGGCGGTTGCCGTGTGTGCGTGGTCGAGGTTGAGGGCTGCGACCAGCTGGTTGCCGCCTGCAACAACTACGTACTCGACGGCATGGTGGTCCACACCAACAGCCCCAAGGCCCGCGAGGCGCGTCGCACCAACGTGCAGCTGCTGCTGTCCCAGCACGACTCGCGCTGTACGAGCTGCGTGCGCAGCGGTAACTGCAACCTGCAGACCATCGCCAACGACCTGGGCATTTTCTATCTGCCGTATCAAAGGCATTTGGCGGGCGAGGGCTGGGACTTCGATTTCCCCATCATCCGCGAAAACGACAAGTGCATTAAATGCATGCGCTGCATCAAGGTGTGCGAGAACGTGCAAGGCCTAGGGATTTGGGACCTGACCAGCCGAGCCACGCACACCGCCGTGGGTACCCGCGGGCGCGCGCCCATCGGCAAGACTGATTGTGTCGCATGCGGCCAGTGCATCGCGCATTGCCCGACGGGCGCGCTGCGCGAGCGCGACGACACCGAGACCGTGTTTGATGCTCTCGCCGATCCCGATAAGATCGTGCTGGTGCAGATAGCGCCGGCCGTGCGCACCGCCTGGGGTGAGGAGCTCGGTATTCCGCGCGAGGATGCCACCGTTGAGCGCCTGGCCTGCGCGCTGCGCCGCGTGGGCTTTGAGTACGTGTTCGACACCGATTTCTCGGCCGATCTCACCATTATGGAGGAGGGCTCCGAGCTGATCGAGCGCCTGGGCGCCGCCGCCAAGGGCGAGAGTAACAGCCGCGGCTGGCCCATGTTTACGAGCTGCTGCCCGGGCTGGGTGCGCTTTGTAAAGGCGCGCTACCCGGAGTTTGTCGACAGCCTGTCCACGTCAAAGTCGCCGCAGCAGATGTTCGGCGCTATTGCCAAGACCTACTACGCCAAGGTGCTGGGCGTGGAGCCCGAGCGTCTGTTCGTGGTGTCCGTGATGCCGTGCACGGCCAAGAAGGCCGAGTGTGCGCTGCCGAGCATGATGGGCGAGGGCGGCGCGCCCGACGTGGACGTTGCGCTGACGGTGCGCGAGATGGTGCGCATGATCCGCGCGAGCCACGTGAGCGTCGACACGCTGGTCGAGGAGCCGCTCGATACGCCGCTGGGCTTTGGCACGGGCGCGGGCGTGATTTTTGGCGCCACGGGCGGCGTGATGGAGGCCGCCGTGCGCTCGGCATATTACCTGGTGACGGGCAAGAACCCGGATGCCGATTTCTTTACCGACGTGCGCGGACTCGATGGCTGGAAGGAGGCCGTGGCCGATATCGATGGCACCAAGGTGCGCGTCGCCGTGGCACACGGGCTGGGAAACGCTGCCCGTCTGCTCGACGCGATTCGCGACGGCCGCGTGAGTTATGACTTCGTTGAGGTTATGGCATGCCCGGGCGGCTGCGTCGGTGGCGGCGGTCAGCCCATCCATGACGGCTGTGAGCTGGCAGCCGAGCGCGGCCAGGTACTGTGGGGCCTCGATGCGAACGCCAAGATTCGCTTCTCGCACGAGAATCCCGATGTCCAGGCGTGCTATCGCGAGTTCTTGGGTGCGCCGCTGTCGCCGCTGGCCGAGGGATTGCTGCATACCGACCATCACGCATGGACGATGCCTAACGAGGGGACGTGCTAGCGATGCGCGCGTTTGATTTTGAAATGTCGCGCCGGGGATTTGCCTCGGCGCTTGCCGCGGGCGCGTTGTCGCTTGCGCTGGTTGGCTGTGGCGGCGGAGCTGCGGGGGCGAGGTCTTCTGCGGGTTCGGCTGCTGGGTCTGCGGCGAGTGGCGCTGCCGCTGAGTCGGTCGAGGTGCGCGTTGCCTCGCTCAAGGGACCGACGTCGATCGGTCTGGTGCAGTTTATGGACCAGGCTGCCGATGGCGAGACGGACAATGAGTTCGACTTTGCGATCAGCGCCGCGGCCGACGAGATTGTGCCCAAGGTCATTCAGGGCGATATCGACATTGCCCTGGTGCCGGCCAACTTGGCGAGCGTGCTCTACAACAAGACCGAGGGTGCGGTGCAGGTCATCGACATCAACACGCTGGGCGTGCTGAACGTTGTGACGGGCGACGCAGGCGTGGCCTCGTTTGGCGATCTGGCGGGTCGTACCGTCTACATGACGGGCAAGGGCACCACGCCGGAGTACGTCATGAACTACCTGCTGGAGCGCGCGGGCCTGACCGGTCAAGTGACGCTCGAGTTTAAGAGCGAGCCCACCGAGGTGCTGTCGGCCCTGCTTGCCGACCCGTCCGCCGTGGGCGTGCTGCCGGAGCCATTCAAGACCGCTGCCATCGCCAAGAGCGAGGGCAGTCTGTCGGTACCGGTGAGCCTGACCGACGCGTGGGACGAGCTCGCGGGTGACACGGGCTCCCGTTTGCTGACGGGCGTGACCGTGGTGCGCCGTGCATTTGCCGAGGAGCATCCCGAGGCCGTGGCGGAGTTCTTGAGCTGCCATGCGGCGAGCGTTGAGGCCGTAAATGCGGCGCCGGCGGACTGGGCTCAGGCCGTGGTCGATGCGGGCGTCGTGGATAGTGCCACGATTGCCGAAAAGGCGATTCCCGGGTGCATGCTCGTGTGTCAGACGGGGAAAGATATGAAGGCGGCGCTCGGTGGGTACCTACAGGTGCTGGCCGATGCGGACGCGAGCGCCGTGGGCGGTAAGCTCCCGGCTGACGATTTCTACTACATGGAGTAGCCCGTGCGTGCGTTTGCTCGACAAATGACTGAGCGTGCGAAGGCGGTGGCGGCAGTGGGTGCCGTCGCCGCCTTTTGGCTTGCCGTGTGGATCTTTGCGGCGGCGCTGGTGGCGCAGCCGTTGATTTTACCGGGGCCGGGCGCGGTTGCCTTGGCGCTGCTGCGCCTGGTGTGCGATGGCGGTACCTGGGCGATTTTGGCGGGCTCGGGCGCGCGGATACTGGGCGGGCTGGCGCTTGCCGCGGTGTGTGGTGGCGTGCTTGCCGGGATTTCGTCACGGTCGCGGGCGTTTGCGCGCCTGGTGGCTCCGGCGCTGTCGTTTGTAAAGGCGACACCGGTCGCCTGCGTGGTAGTCCTGCTGCTCATTTGGCTGGGATCGGCGCGCGTGAGCATCGCCGCTGTTTTTTTGATGGCGCTGCCGGGCGTGTATTTCTCGCTGGTCGAGGGCTTGGCGCAAGTGAACAAACCGCTGGAGCAGATGTTTCGCCTGCATGGCGTACGGGGTTGGCGCCTGTTTTGCGCCCATACCTGGCGCGAAGTTCTACCGTTTGTGCTTTCGTGCGCGCAGGCAGTGATTGGCATGAGCTGGAAGGCCGGCGTGGCCGCGGAGCTGATCGGCATGGCGGTGGGTACTGTAGGCGAGTGCATCTATCAGGCAAAGCTGCTCATCGAGACAGCTGACCTGTTGGCTTGGACCGTGTTGGTCGTGGCGGCATCGTGGACATGCGAGCGTGTGCTGGTGTGGCTGCTGCGGGCTTCGGGGCCCGTGGCATGGCGTGCGGCGGTACGGTCGCATGGACGCGGCTTGCACGGTCGTGCGGGCGCTGCCGACGTGGCGGAGCTTGCGCTTGCCGTGGGCGATCGCGCGCCCTGGGCGCCGGCGCTGGATGGTCTGGTGCTCAACGTGCCCGCGGGCGGGCGCGCTTGCGTGATGGGCGCCTCGGGTGCTGGCAAAACAACGCTGCTTGCCCTGGCGGCGGGGGAATGCGCACCGTGCTCCATGATGTTCCAGGATGCGCGTCTGGTCGAGGACGCTTCTGCCTTGGATAACGTGCTCGTGTGCGCCGATGCACGCGTGGATGCCTCGAGTGCCGCAGCCCTGTTGCGCCTGCTGGTGCCGGGAATCGACGTGCATGCTTGTACGGCCGAGCTTTCGGGCGGCCAGCGCCGACGCGTCGAAATCGCTCGCGCCCTGCTGTGCCCGGGCGGTGCGGTGATTCTGGACGAGCCCTTTACCGGCCTGGATGTCGCCGCGCGCGATGCGACGGCCGAGGTCGTGCTCGACCTCCTCGATGGCCGCACACTCCTGTTCGCCACACACGACGCCTCCGACGCTCAGGCCCTCGATATCTCGGACATCATTACGCTCTAAATACTAACTCAGCAACAAAATGATCCGTTTTCCTCCGTCCCCATGGGGTCGGGTGTGGTATTCTATCTGCGGGGTAATACTTAGGAATACCAAGTAATACCAACGCCGCAGAAACAAACTCCGGATGCGGGCCAATCGGGTTGCCTTCACAGCCCGTCGCCCAGCCGCGTGGCCCGCATCTATCCGCACCACCGTCGTTTCAAAAAGGAAGCGCCATGGCAGAACACATGACCCCGGTTGTCGCGAAGGTCTTGCCCGAGGAGAAGGCAGCCTTCGCGGCGGCAACCCAGCTCGTGGGCACCACGCCGTCCAACGCCATCCGCATGTTTATCGCCGCGTTCAATCGTTGCGGCACCTTTCCGTTCGACATCTCGCCCAACGGGGCCTTCGGCAAAGACTGTCCCCAACAACTAGTCGTTGAAGAACGTCCCCAATGACTAGTCGTTGGGGACGTTCTTATATGACTGCCCGTCGAGAGGAGGTTGGCATGCTCAATGCGATGATTTGGGCGCTTGCCTGTTTTGGCGTCGTCGCTGCCGATATAGCCCTGAGCGTCGTTTTGTTCTCCGCCCTTGGCGTCGCATCGGTGTTCATGGGTTTTTCAATCGATGACCTCGACATTCAATTGCTTCAGGCCGTCGCGCAGACGGTATCGTTTTTGATGGCGCTGCTGTGGTGGCGTTATCTGTGGCCGCGCTCGTTTATGGTGCGCTGGCAGGGCGAGCGCCCGCTTGGCGGGGGAGCAGGCAAAGCATGGAGGCGCATCGCCTGCGTTATCGTGATCGGCCTTGCCCTGCAGGTGGTCGTTGGCTACGTGACCGACGCCGTGCTGTCGCTGTTGCCCGAGGCAGCGGCCGATTACAGCGAGCTTGTCGAGGAGACGGGCATGGGCGACACGAGCTATCTGGCCGTCCTGACCACGGTGCTCGGCGCTCCGTTTTGCGAGGAACTGCTGGTGCGCGGTATCATTTTTGAGTTTTCGCTCCGAGCGTTTAACCCGCAGTGCCGTCCGCTCTGGAAACGCCGGCGCCGCGCGAACGCGCAAGACGGCGCCATGGTGCCCTGGGCGGCGCCGGACAAGCGAGGCATCGCCGCGGCGATTGTGCTGCAGGCGGCGGTCTTTGGCTTTATGCATATGAACTGGGTGCAGGGCTGCTACGCCGGCGCCGCCGGTCTGGTCTTTGGCTGGGTGCTCGTGACCACCGGAAAGCTCCGCTACACGATTCTGCTGCACTTTGCCTTTAACGCCGGGTCGTACCTCATGGGCCTGCTGTGGTTTGTGAACACGCCGCTCGACGTGATAATCACGGTCGCGATCGCCGGCGTGATCCTGGTGGAGGCAATGCGCTCGCTGCGCCAAGCGTGTGGGATGGACGCAGCGAGTGCACCACTTCGCTAGTTGCGGCGACCGCCTCCGTTGGCACCCTGACGCCCCTGAGCTGCGCGGTTGCGGCCTGCGGTGTTCTGCGCGCGCGACATGCCGCCGTGACCCTTGCTGCCCTTAGGCCCCTTGCCAGCGCCGGCGTCACCGTGCGGCTTGCCGCCCTTCTTGCCGGTGCCATGCCCACCGCCAGCAGACGTCTCGCCCGGGCGCGGCGGTACGGGACGGATCAGGCAATGCTTGGTGTAGCCGATCAGGTCACGACGCCCGGCTTTTTCCAGCGCCTCGCGCACGAGCTTGTAGTTCTCGGGCTTGCGATACTGGATGAGCGCGCGCTGCATGGCCTTCTCGTGCGGGTCGCGCGCTACATAGATCGGCTCCATGGTGCGCGGGTCCACGCCGGTGTAGTACATGCAGGTCGACATGGTGGACGGGGTGGGGTAGAAGTCCTGCACCTGCTCGGGCATGTAGCCCATGTCGCGCACAGCCTCGGCAAGCTCCACCGCTTCCTTCATCGTCGAGCCGGGGTGGCTCGAGATCAGGTACGGAACCACGTACTGCTTGAGTCCGTATTCACGGTTCAAGCGCTCAAATTTGCGACAGAACGCGTCGTAGACGGCGCGGCTCGGCTTGCCCATCACGGAGAGCACCGCGTCGCTCACATGCTCGGGCGCCACGCGTAGCTGGCCCGAGACATGGTGCTCCAGCAGCTCGCGCAAAAACTCGTCCGAGGCATCGGCCATGGTGTAGTCAAAACGGATGCCGCTGCGGACGAAGACCTTCTTGACGCCCGGCAGCTGGCGCAGGTCGCGCAGCAGCTGCGTGTAGCCGCTCTCGTCGACCACCATGTTCTTACACACGCTCGGCCATAGGCAGCGCTTGTTCTTGCACACGCCATGTTTGAGCTGCTTGTCGCAGGCCGGGCGGCTAAAGTTGGCCGTCGGTCCGCCCACATCGTTGATGTAGCCCTTAAACTCGGGGTCGTGTGTGAGCAGCTCGGCCTCGCGCATGATCGAGTCGTGGCTGCGCATCTGCAGCACGCGGCCCTGGTGGAAGGTCAGCGCGCAAAACGAGCACTCACCAAAGCACCCGCGGTTGGAGCTGATTGAAAACTTGATCTCGGCAAAAGCCGGCACGCCGCCCGCTGCGTCGTAATCGGGATGCCAATCGCGTGCGTAGGGGAGTTCGGCCACCTCGTCCATCTCGTCGGTGGTAAGCGTCGCGGACGGCGGGTTCTGCACCACATAGACGCTGTTGGGGTAGGGTTCTACCAGGCGATGCCCGGTGATGGGGTCCATGTTCTGCTGCTGCACGTTAAAGCTGCGCGCGTAGTTGAGCTTATCGGCGGCAAGGTCGTCCCAGCTGGGCAGCAGGTCGTAGTCGTAGACCTCGTCGAGCGAGCTGGTGCGGTAGACGGTGCCGTTGATATAGGTGATCTGATCGATGGGCAGGCCCGCGTCGAGCGCATCGGCGATCTCGACGATCGCGTGCTCGCCCATGCCGTAGATGAGGATGTCGGCGCCCGAATCGAGCAGCACCGAGCGCTTGAGCTTATCCTGCCAGTAGTCGTAGTGGGCCAGGCGGCGCAGACTCGCCTCGATGCCGCCGATGATGATGGGGGCGTCCTTGAACGTCTGGCGGATGAGGTTGCCGTAGACCGTGACGGCACGATTGGGGCGGTGCCCCTCCTCGCCACCGGGGGTATAGGCGTCGGTGTGGCGGCGATGCTTGGTCACCGAATAGTGGTTGACCATGGAGTCCATGTTGCCGGCACTGACGAGAAAGCCCAGGCGCGGCTCGCCGAGCACCGTGATGCTGGCGGGGTCGGTCCAGTCGGGCTGGCAGATGATGCCCACTTTGTAGCCGTGCGCGTCGAGTACGCGGCTGACGATGGCCATACCAAAGCTAGGGTGGTCCACGTAGGCGTCGCCGCAAATGTAGACAAAGTCGCACTGGTACCAGCCGCGCGCATCCATGTCGGCGCGGCTGACGGGGAGGAACTTGTCGCGGCCCGGACGCCAGGGGCGTGAGGGCGCTGCCTGGGCATGAGTGGCGTGGCCACCCTGGGCCTTGCCGCCACGCTTTTGCTGCTGGCCGCGCTGGGCATGCTTGCCGTGCTGGTTGTGCTGAGCGTCCTGGGGCTTTTTTGCCACGATTCCTCCCGTTGTTAGTATGCTGCACGTAATTGTAACCAGTCTTTTTGGGACGGGGCTAAAAAGACTGGTGGAGTACATGAGCTGGCGGATCGGCGCGTCGATGCGGGTGCCGTTTGTTTCCAGACTGTGTATCCCCGTGTCGAAGGAGCCGTCTCGCGCGCACGCCATGTTGTCAATGGGTTACAGTATGAACGGCGGCTATGTTTCCGCCAACGCACGAGAGGGTCGTCAACAAGGAGGATGCACGACGATGCAGCGTGCCAAACAGATATCGGAGTCCATCGAACTGGGCATTATCCTGGCGCTCGCCGGCGGCTTTATGGATGTGTATTCGTACATTGGGCGCGACCATGTTTTCGCAAACGCGCAGACGGGCAACATCCTGCTTGTGGGCGTGAGCATCTCGGAGGGCAATTGGGCACTTGCGGGGCGCTACTTCTTCCCTGTGGTGTCGTTTGCCGTGGGCATTATGCTTGCCGACCTGGTACACGAACGGTTTGGCAGCGTGATTCACTGGCGCCAAGTGACGGTGTTCTTTGAAGCCGTCATCTTGCTGGGCGTGAGCTTTATCCCGGGCGGCAATTTCAACCTGCTCGCCAACTGCCTCACCTCGTTTGCCTGCGGCATGCAGGTCGAGAGCTTCCGCAAGATCCACGGTCACGGCATCGCTACGACCATGTGCATCGGCAACTTGCGCAACGCACTGCAAAACGTGGACGATTACATCATCACCCACAAGCGCGGCTTTTTGGAAAACGGCCTGCTGTACTTTGGCGTGATCTTCACCTTTGTGTTTGGCGCCGTGCTGGGCAACTGGTGCATCGAGCGCATGGGGCTGCACGCCATTGCGGTGGCGAGCATGCTGCTGTTTATCGCGTTTGCCATCATGTTTATCGATCGCGAACGCGACTTGCACAGGAAATGGGCCCGCATCGTAGCTGACTGGCAGACCACGAGTCTTAAGCGCTAAGGTGCATGTTCGTAACAACATTCAGGAGCCAGAAAAACTATCTAGCTCCTGAATGTTGTTACGAACTGCTTTTTGCGATTTATTCGAGATGCTCTTCAATCCGAGCCCTAAGAAGGGCAATGGCTGTAGGTATTCCAATTGCGGCGGCTAATTCGGCTTTATCCAAAACCTGTATGCTAAAGCACGATTGTTTATCACATTGAAGGACGATAACTGAAGATAGCTTCACTTCCTGTTGGCTGAATATATCGTAATCTCCAAATAGGAAGTTACCTTTTATTGCGTAATTCGGTATGTTCGTTACGCACTTCATCTCAAGTCTGTTTAGACCATAATCGAACACCGCAACTTCCTTGTGTTCGATGATGAGCGCAACCCTGGGCATGTTGCTAAAGCCACCGTCGACGACAGTGAAGAGTTTTTCATTCGCATCGTCATAAACGGTATATTTAAGACTCGATAGCTGTCCTAGTGGACCCGTGAACCCATGTCTTTTGATGTTGAGGTTGTCTCCCGCTGGGTTGATGAGAGCCAGAGTATGCGGATAAGGATTACCTTCAATTGAGATTCGATATTCGTTTGTAGCCGTCTTGCTCGATTTAGGACCAGTAGCCATCACGCGTCATCGCCTCGATCGAATTGGAACCGTCTTCTACTTCGTGCGGAGAATTGCGCTGTACGTTGCGGTACATGCAGCTGCAATAACCGCATGGGCAATTTCTAACAAAATGAATGACGCTATTTGCTGCATGCATTTTATTTACTATAAAGTATCCTTTTATAAACGTATTGTCAAACATATATTGCTAAAACAGAAACAATTTATAGACTGAGTTGGTCGTATTCTTTGGGCGATTGCTCCTATAATCTAGCCTTCGCTGCTGTCGGGAGGGAAGGACTGGGGCTCCGTTATTATGTTGAAACGCTTTAACACTTTTGACGTTCTCACGCGTTTTTTGTTTCAAAAGCGTTAGGATGGAACTTGCAGCGCGGGGCGTAATGGGTGCCCCGCACACGATGGGAGGCTATCAATGGCTAATCGTTTCGTTCTCAACACCATTTCTTATCATGGTTCCGGCGCCATCAAGGAGATCCCCGGCGAGCTCCAGCGTCGCGGCTACAAGAAGATCTTCGTCTGCTCCGACCCCGATCTGGTCAAGTTTGGCGTTACCGCTAAGGTGACCGACGAGCTCGACGCCGCCGGTATTGCTTGGAGCCTCTACTCCGAGATCAAGCCCAACCCCACTATCCAGAACGTCAAGGACGGCGTCGAGGCTTTCAAGGCCGCCGAGGCTGACGCTATCGTGACCATCGGTGGCGGCTCCTCCATGGATACCGCCAAGGCCATCGGCATCATCATCAACAACCCCGAGTTCGCCGATGTCCGCAGCCTCGAGGGTGTTGCTCCCACTAAGAACCACGCCGTGTTCACCATCGCTGTGCCGACGACCGCCGGTACCGCCGCCGAGGTGACCATCAACTACGTCATCACCGACCCCGAGAAGGTCCGCAAGTTCGTGTGCGTCGACACCAACGACGCCCCCGAGGTCGCCGTCGTCGACCCCGATATGATGGCTTCCATGCCCGCCGGCCTGACCGCCTCTACCGGCATGGACGCTCTGACCCACGCCATCGAGGGCTACACCACCAAGGGCGCTTGGGAGCTCTCCGACATGTTCCACTTTGAGGCTATTAAGCTGATCAGCGAGAACCTGCGTGACTCCGTCGCCGAGGCCAAGTCCGGCCAGCCCGGCTCCGGCCGCGAGGGCATGGCCCTTGGCCAGTATGTCGCCGGCATGGGCTTCTCCAACGTTGGCCTGGGCATCGACCATGCCATGGCTCACACCCTGTCCGCTCACTACGACACCCCGCACGGCGTCGCTTGCGCCATGCTGCTGCCGATTGCCATGGAGTTCAACAAGCCGGTTTGCGCTGAGCGCCTGGCCAAGGTTGCCGTTGCCATGGGTGTTGACACCACGGGCATGAGCACCGACGAGGCTGCCGACGCCGCTATCGCCGCCGTCAAGCAGCTCTCCGCCGACGTGAACATCCCGCATGTCTGCGAGGCCATGAAGGCCGACGAGATCGAGGTCCTGGCCAAGGACGCCATGGCTGACGCCTGCTTCCCGGGCAACCCGCGCGAGGCGACGCTCGACGACGTCATCGAGCTCTTCAAGAAGATCTGCCCGGCTGCCTAACCTGGTTCGGCGGGCCCCGCCCGTTAGCCCCAGAATCGTCCTCGGACATGTCGGAGGCCCCGCTGCGCACTACGTGCGGCGGGGCCTCCTTCTGTCCTGCGGAAAGATTCTGGGGCTAACGGGCGGGGCCCGCCGGCTCGTTGTCGTGGCGGGCGCTGTTCGGAAGAGCTCGATGGGTCATCTCGCTGGGTAAATATTTGTGCGTGATGGTATCGTTGTTGGGGCTTTTACTGATTACGGGATGTTGACTTTGGAGTTGTGGATGGTGTCCCAAATGGATTCTACGCTTGGTTTTATTACTGACCAGCTTAAGGCGCTGACTTCTATTGCCTCGCCTACGGGCTTTACTCGTGCGGCGACTGATTATCTGATGGAAACCCTGCGCGATATGGGCTTTGAGCCCGAGCGCTCCAATAAGGGCAATGTGCTGGTTGAGCTCGGCGGCGAGGGTGAGCCGCTCGTGTTGGCGAGCCATGTCGACACGCTTGGCGCCATGGTGCGATCCATTAAGGACAATGGCCGCCTGCGTCCGACGACGCTCGGTGGGCACCAGTGGTCCACGGCCGATGGCGAGAACTGCACCGTCTACACGCGTGGCGGCAAGGTCTACACAGGCGTGGTCCTCAATACCGAGCCTTCGGCGCACGTGGCCGACGAGCCGGTCAAGACCATCGAGAAGAATATGGAAATCCTGCTCGATGAGAATGTCGACAGCAAGGACGACGTACTTGAGCTGGGCATTCAGACTGGTGACATCATCGCTATGGATCCGCGCACCACGGTGACGGAGAGCGGCTACATCAAGAGTCGTTTCCTTGACGACAAGCTGTCCGCGTCGATTCTGCTGGGTTTGGCCCGCGCCGTTGCTGGCGGCGAGGTGACGCTTTCGCGCAAGGTATCGCTGCTCTTTACCGTGTACGAGGAGGTCGGTCACGGCGGCGCCTTCGTGCCGGCCGACACGCGCGAGATGATCAGCGTGGACATGGGTTGCGTGGGTGACGACCTTGGCTGCACCGAGCGCATGGTTTCGATTTGCGCCAAGGATTCGGGCGGTCCGTACAACTACGACCTGGTAACCACGCTGTCTAATATCGCGCGCGAGCTGGAGCTCGATTACGCCATCGACGTGTACCCGCACTACGGTTCGGACGTCGAGGCCACGCTTTCGGCCGGTTACGACATTCGCCATGGTCTGATCGGCCCCGGCGTGTACGCGAGCCACAACTACGAGCGCAGCCACATCGACGGTGTGCGTAACACCTTTGAGCTGGTCCGCGCCTACGTGCAGCGCTAAGGAAGCAGTTTGCGACTCGGCTGACCAATCGCTAAGGCCCGATTTCTCGGGCCTTTTTTCGCTTTAGGTCGTTTAGTATTATGATGTAAGTAATCTATTAACTAAACACGTAAATTACTTAACGAGGTGATGCGGTGTATGGATACGTCTGAGTACTTATCTATGGGTGATGCCGCCCGCCTGTTGGGCGTTACGAAAGCCCTCATATCGCAACTTGCCGCATCGGGGACGCTTGTGTGCGATATTGTGGGCGGCCGGAAGATGGTCGAGTACAATTCTGCGACCGCCTACCAAAAGGTCCGCAAGCGAGGACGCCGTCCTGCGGCCGATGTGGGACGCAAGTTTACGCTGATGTCGGCCGACCATGAGGTCGCGCATGTCTCATTTGATCCGACGCGTGAGTTTCCCTTCGAAATCGCCGAGGTCCTCGATGCGCAACGAATGCCGTTTGGCACATGCTCGAGCTCTTCTCCTACGGTGAATAAACGGGAGCTCAACGTGTGGTGGAGCCATCGGTCGGTGCCTGACGTTCGCCCTGGACTCGTCTCGCGCTATCGTGAACTGGGAATTGCCAGTGGCATCGAGGTTCCGGTTCGGTGCCTGGGCTTATCGCTTTCGGATTGTTATTGGCTGCGGCCGGCCGATTGCGCCGAACTCAAATGGCAAAGCATCAATTACTTCGAGAATGATTTTGAGCGATCGGCGCCCGAAGAGCGTTCGGGTTGGCTGGAGGGCATCGGTCTTAAAAATCCTGATAACACGTCCGAGGGCGAGCTCCCTAAATCGTGGATGATCCGAAACGGCATTCGCGTTTTGGCTAAAGGGTGCGGGATGGACGACCAACGGCCCTTTAACGAGGCAGTTGCAACGGCTCTGCATCGTCGCTTGCTTTCCAAGGGGGAGTTTGTTCCTTACACGGTTGAGCGCATGTTCGATGGCCCTGTGTGTCTGTGCGACGACTTTCTTGACGGCCGCGAGGAATATGTTCCGGCTGTTTACGTTAAGGGCGCATTTGGTAGCCAGCGGGGAAACTCGACATACGATCGATACTGTTGCTACCTCGGCAAGCATGGTGTCGATGAGGCCGCTGTGAGAAGGTCTATGTCGCAGATGATTGTCTGCGATGCCCTTTTGGCCAACAGCGACCGCCATTGGCGAAACTTCGGCATCATCCGCAATGTCGACACCCTGGAGATAAAACCTGCTCCGCTGTTCGATAGCGGCAACTGCCTGTGGTACAACGTACCAACTGCCGTGCTCGCAGCTGGGGAGTTTGGGTTTTCCGCTAAGCCGTTTGGGCCCGACCCTTCCGTCCAGCTGGCGCTTGCGGATTTGCTCGATTGGTTCGATTCATCGCGGCTCAACGGATTTGTTGATGAAGCGATCGAGATTCTTTCGCAGAGCGAGTGGGCGACGGCGGAGGGTCGACTCGAGGCCATTCACCGCGGCCTTGAGCGTCGCGTAATCGAGGTTGGTGCCGCTGTTGAGGTACTTCGACACGTGCAGCGATAAACCCGCGGCTACTTAAGCGCGCCGGTCACGGTGCCGCCGCCCAGGACGATGTCGCCCCGATAGACGACGACGGCCTGTCCGGGGGCGATGGCGCGCTGCGGCTCGTCAAAGGTCAGCAACATTTGCCCGTCTTCGCCGCGCGTAAGGGTCGCTGCCTGGTCTTTCTGTCGGTAGCGGTACTTGGCGCCCACGCGAATGCCGCCGGCATCGAGCTCGGCCTCCATGCACTCTGCCGGCGCGCTCCAGATCCACTCATTGGCAGTTAGCGCCGCCGCGGTTAGGTCCTCGGCTTCGCCCAGATGCACAATGTTGTTGGCGGCGTCGACGCCCGTTACGTACACGGGATGCGCCATCGCGACGCCCAGGCCCTTGCGCTGGCCGATGGTATAGCGCAACGCGCCGTTGTGGCGTCCGACCACGCTGCCGTCGCGCCATACGATATCGCCCGGTGTAGCGGGATGTCCGCACCGACGCTCGATATAGCCCGCATAGTCGCCATCCGCGATAAAGCAGATGTCCTCGCTTTCGGCCTTCTTGGCGTTGGCAAAGCCCTGCTCGGCGGCAATGCGGCGCACGTCGTGCTCCTTGTCCAGGCCTGCCAGCGGAAAGATCGTGTGCGCCAGGCGCTCCTGCGTAAGCGAATATAAAAAGTAGCTTTGGTCCTTTTTAGGGTCCTCGCCGCGATGCAGCTGCCAGGTTCCGTCGGACGCCTGGCTCGTTTTGGCGTAGTGACCTGTGGCGATGTAATCGCAGCCCATATTGAGTGCCGCATCGAGCAGCGCGCCAAACTTAATATGGCGGTTGCAGATGATGCACGGGTTAGGCGTCAGCCCCTCCTGGTAGGCGTTCACAAAGCGTTCGATCACGTTGCGGTCGAAGGTTTGCTGCAAGTCGAGCACGTGATGGGGTATCCCCAGGCGCTCGGCGACGGCCTTTGCATCGGCGATGTCGCGGTCGACCTTACTCATGCCCGTGGTGGGATCGGGCGCGGGGCAGGTGAGGCGCATGGTGGCACCGACACATTCGTAACCCTGACTTTTGAGCAGATACGCGGTCACGCTGGAATCGACGCCGCCGCTCATGGCGACGAGCACGCGCTTGTTGTGCATGGGGAGGTTCTCCTTGGTGGCATGTGGCCAAAAAAGAAAAGCGGCGCGGGAGGCTGGTTCCGCGCCGCAGACATTGTAGCAAGTTCGGGCGTCCTGTGGGACACCCTGTTGGGATGAGCTCAGGCTGCCAGAAGAGAGGGGAGACCGGCGTGCCTTGGACTCGTTCTAGGAACGAGAGCTCTAGTCCTGGAAGAGTGCCGTGGACAGGTAGCGCTCGCCGGTGTCGGCGAGCAGCGCCACGATGGTCTTGCCCTCGTTCTCGGGGCGCTTGGCCAGCTGCAGTGCGGCCCACACGGCGGCGCCGGACGAAATGCCCACGAGCACGCCCTCCTTGTGGCCCACGGCGCGGCCGGTGGCAAAGGCGTCGTCGTTCTCGACGGGGATGATCTCGTCGTAGACCTGGGTGTCGAGGACGTCGGGCACAAAGCCGGCACCGATACCCTGGATCTTGTGCGGGCCGGCCTGGCCTTTAGAGAGCACCGGGGAGGTGGCGGGCTCGACGGCGACGACCTGAATCTCGGGGTTTTGCTCCTTGAGGAACTCGCCCACGCCGGTCACGGTGCCGCCGGTGCCGACGCCGGCGACGAAGATGTCGACCTCGCCGTCGGTGTCATTCCAGATCTCGGGGCCAGTCGTGGCCTTGTGGATGGCGGGGTTGGCGGGGTTTACAAACTGGCCGGCGATAATGCTGTTGGGGGTCTCCTTCTGCAGTTCCTCGGCCTTGGCGATGGCCCCCTTCATGCCCTTGGAACCGTCGGTGAGCACGAGCTGTGCGCCGTATGCCTGCATAAGTTTGCGGCGCTCGACGGACATAGTCTCGGGCATGGTGATGATCACCTTGTAGCCGCGAGCCGCCGCCACCGAGGCGATGCCGACGCCGGTATTGCCGCTCGTGGGCTCGATGATGGTGTAGTCGCCGCCGCGCACGAGCTTGCCGGCCTTCTCGGCCTCGTCGATCATGTTCTTGGCGACGCGGTCTTTGACGGAGCCGGCGGGGTTGAAGTACTCGAGCTTGACGAGCACGCGGGCCTTGAGGTCCTCATCGGCCTCAAAGTGAGTGAGTTCCAGAAGCGGGGTGTGGCCGATAAGCTGATCGATGGACGTGCAAACCTTGCTCATGGTGAACCTCCAAAGTGTTCAAATGACTGGATACCGTGTGGTTTTACGGTGTATGTAACAGCGAAACCCATAAACCTTATGGGTTGTTCTTTTTGCTGTTGGCAAGCATAGTAGACAGTAAAGCCTAGTAACGCAATAGGAAATAGAAGATTATTACGAGTCGATTAACCAGCTTGACGGGAATAGGTATTCTCAAAACCAATTTTTCGGCTAGAATTTCTACGAATTAAAAGACCGAAAGGCAGCTATATATATGTTGGTTTCCACAAAGGGCAGATATGCCCTGCGCGTTATGGTCGACCTGGCCGAGCATCAGGCGGCAGGCCGCATTCCCCTCAAAGAGATCGCCGCGCGTCAGGGGATTTCGGAGAAATATCTGGAGAACATTTTGGCCACGCTCGTGCGCGCCAATATGCTCTCGGGCATGCGCGGCAAAGGCGGCGGCTATGTGCTCACGCGCCCGCCCGAGCAGTACACGGTGGGCGAGATCTTGCGCCTGACCGAGGGCAGCCTGGCACCAGTCGCATGCCTGGACGGCGACTGCAAGGGCTGTTCACGTTCGGATGAGTGTCCCACACTCGACGTGTGGAAGAACCTGGACAAGCTCATCAACGACTACCTCGACGGCGTGACGCTCGATCAACTCGTTGCCCCCAACGAGGGCTACGACTACGTAATCTAGCCCCACCTGCCATTTGGGGATGGGGCAGAAATGGTAGATTTTCTTGCCCTCTGAGGCTTGATAAAGAAGAAGGCCGCCCATCGTTGCGATGGACGGCCTTCATTTTGGCGTGTTGTGGCGGTCCGTATCCGGTCGTTTTAGTTCCTGGCGATGCTGTCGAGAATGCTGCGCATGATGGATACCAGGATGCTGCCCATAAAGGCCGATCCAAAGCTGGCAATGGAGATACCCGCTCCCAGCAGATTGACCGACAGGTAGCTGGCCAGCTCGAGCATAAAGCTGTTGACTACGAGCTGAAAAATACCAAGCGTGATAATAGTGAGCGGCAGCGAGATGACCGTCAGGAACGGCTTGACGAGCGAGTCGACGATGTTGAGGAACAGTCCCACGAAGGCAAAGCAGAGCCAGGCGTCGGCCATGCCGAAGGGCTGAATGCCGGGGACGAGAAACGTTGCGATCGCGATGGCGATTGAGGTCAAAAGCCAGTTGAGTAAAAAGCGCATGGTGGGAATCCTTTCTTGCGCAGGGTGCGTCGGTGTCGCGTGAAGCGGTTTGCTGCGGCGGCTTGGACGGCCGCTCGGGTGTGCCGCCTTGTTCGGCCGCCCATTGTCTCAGATATTCGTGGAGCTTACGTGCGCATTCGGTTTCAAAACGGCGTTCGTCCTGAAAAACGCGCCGCTGGCAGAGAGTCTTGTCGCTTTAGTTTGGTGGTGTGCTACACTGCTACGGGCAAAAGCCACAGGCGTTGCCCTATTGCATAGAACGGGCGAACGATGCCCGATGTCAGTATCAACTTCGATGCCTTATGGCGGGTTTGGCGGTGATCGATGAATATCGAGAACATGTTTGACAAGCCTGATGTCAAGCAGCTGGTCCACGCATTTAGTCTTTTGGATGACGAGAAGGATATCCAGGCGTTTTTGACCGATATCTGCACGCCGCGCGAGATCTGCGATCTTTCGCAACGTCTGCAGGTTGCGCGTTATCTGGATGAGGGCGAGCCTTATGTTGAGGTTCAGGCCCGCACCGGCGCTTCGTCCACTACGGTGAGCCGCGTGTCCAAGGCACTCAACGGCGAGTACGGCGGCTATCGCAAGATCCTCATCAAGCTGGAGGATGGCGAGTAGGCCAGCGGCAACAAACGAATTGCGCAGAACCGTCCCTTCGGGGGCGGTTTTTTGATCCTTTGGGGACGGAGGAAAACGGATCACTGGGTCAGACTGACCTCCTCGGTGATCCATTTTCCTCTGTCTCCAAGGGGTCAAATCTGTTGGCGTGGGGCAAATCTGTCCGCGCGGGCGGGTAGGATGGAAGCATTGAATATTGCGAACGGTTTGAGTGGAGGACCATGCCTGTTCGAATCTATACCACCAACGCCGGCGCGGATTTGAGCGATGCCGAGGCGGCGCTGCTTGCCGACCTTATTGCCCGCCACGGGCGTGCCGTGCTGCTGGCGCCAACGTTTGCCGAGCTCGACCTGTGCCGTCATGATGCGGCGGAAGCCGGCGTTTCGCTGGGTATTGACTACAAGACGCCTACATCGTGGCTTCGCTCGCTTTGGGAGCTTTTGGGCGACGGGCGCGGTTTCGTCGACAACCTGCAGCGCCAGATGCTGTTTTCGGACATGGTAGCGCGCCTCGACGACGCCGACCTGCAGCCGCTTTCGCGCAGCCAGGGCACGGTGCGTATGCTCGCGCGTATGGCTCGCGATGTGCTGCCGGGTGTGGCAGGGACAGGCACCGAGCGTTGCTGCGACAACGTTTGCAAGCCCAAGCCCAAAAGCGACGCCGAGGCTCGCGTGTTTGAACTTTTGTGCGCCTATGCGCGCGGTTTGGACCGTCGAGATATGGTCGAGCCCTGCGAGGCGGCTGACATTATGGCCGGCGCTTTGGCCGACAACCTGCCGGGGTGCGCCCGCGCCGTTTGCGTGCGCGGCGTCACGTCATTTACGTATAGCCTGCTCGAGCTGCTGTCCGCCGTGGCAAACAACGGGGGAGAGGTTGTCGTGCTGCTTGCCCGCGAGCAAGCGGCGATGCGCGAGGAGCTTGCCGCGGCATTTGATGTCCGTGGTGTGCTGTTTGAGATCGCGCCGCTGGGGGAGGGCGCCGCCGCGCCCCAGACTGCCTCCAAGTCCGCTGCTCAGCCTGCCTTTATTGAGGTCGCCGGCCCCCATGCCCGTGCCCATGCTTATGCGGACGTCATCGATAAGTTGGTGAAAGCGCACAAGGAGTCCAAGGACGATAAAGTTGCTGCAACACCCGCCGACCCCGTACGCGTGCTCGTTGTTTCTGCCCGGGCACCCCAGCTGTTCGGCGAGCTTGCCGCTCGTTTGGCGGCGCGCCACGTTGCTGCCGAGACGGCCGAGTTCACGGCGTTTTCCCAATCCATTGCGGGCAGGCAGTTCACGGCGCTCGCCAACCTGATCGAGCGTATGAAGGCCGCCGACGAAGGGGCAGCTTCTAAGACTGAGTGGTGGCCCGCTCCGGAGCTTACCGACTGGATTTACAGCCCGCTTTCGGGTGCCGACGCCGCCAGCGCGCGCACGTTCGACAAGAATATGCGACTGTCGCGCAGCAAGACCACTGCGGGCGTCAAGAGCCTGCTGCAGAGCGTGCAGGGCCAGGTGAGGGGCGCGCGTAAAGCGGCGAGCGACGAGAACTGGTTTAAGAACGTGCCGTGCGTGATCTCGGACGTGTTCCAGGCGCTGTGGCGCGACAAACCCGTGACGGCGCTCAAGGCCATGCTTGCCGTTGCCGAGGCACTGCCCGATCGCGCACTTGGCGGTCTCGACGGTCAGGCCCGTCGCCAGGCGGAGGTGGCCCTGCTGCGCCACGTCATCGACATCCTTATGAATGGCGCCCGTGCGCTCGACGTGTCGCAGGCCGCGACCGTGCCCGTGCTCGATGACATTCGCACCAAGGTGGACAAGCGTAGCGCCGCCTACGATTACGAGACCTACGAGGTTGACCGTGCGCCACGCGCCCAGGTTCGCTTTGCTTCGCTTGCCGATGCGGCGGCCCTGCGCCCCGGCAGCTACGATGCCGTGCTGTTTGCCGACGTCGACCTGGACAGTTATCCGCTCTCACATGAGGAGGGCCCGCTGGCAACGCTGACGGCAGAGTTAGATCGCAGCGGTGTGACGCTTGAGCCTGCGGCCTTGCTGCGCGCACGCTTTGGCCGCGCGATACAAGCGTCGCGTGGTCCGGTTGCGCTTGCCCGCGTGACGCACGATCGCCAGGCGCGCGAGTGCTACCCGGCTGCCGTGTGGACCGAGTTGCGGGCGCATGCCGAGGCCACTAACGATGCTAAGGCCGCTGACGCCGACAAGGCCGCTGACGCCGACAAGGCCGCTGACGACGCTAAGGCCGTTGGCGCCGACAAGGCGAAGTGCGTGGGCGAGGGCGATATCGTAAGGGACTTCGATCCCGCGGCAGGCGAAGGTCTTAGGCGCGAGCGCGTGACCTGCGAAGCTCCTCAGCATCTGAGCGATGAAGCCATTCCGTATCTGGTCCTGCGCCGTCGCGATGGCGAGGGCGAGGATGCGCCGCTGGTGCCGCGCCTGACGTCTGCCTCGCAGATCGAGGCCTATTCGACCTGCCCGCTATGCTGGTTCGTCTCGTACCGCGTGAAGCCCCAATCGATCGACGCTGGCTTTGGCAATATGGAGAAGGGCAACTTTGTCCACGACGTGCTGGAACACTTGCATGCCCGTCTGCCCCAGGAGGGCATGGAGCGCGTGACACCCATGAATCTGCCGCGCGCGCAGGAGCTGTTGCGCGAGGTCTTTGCCGAGACCCTGGCCGAGCATGCGGGCAAGCGCGGTACCGAAGGCCCGCTGGTGCCGCTCTCCCCGGTGGAGGAGCGCCAGGTGGCCGAGATCTTGCCGCAGCTGGAGGGCGTGCTTGCCTACGAGTCCGAGGCGCTCACCCCCTTTGCTCTGCGCTACCTGGAGTTTGCGTTCAACGAGCTCCAGGTCGAGTATGCCGGTTGGCCGCTCGGCGGGCGCATCGACCGCGTGGATGTGGATGCCGAGAATCGCGCCGTGGTAATCGACTACAAGCATCGTTCGGGTGTCGAGGAGTTTAAGCTCGCCGACCCCACGGTGCGCGACGAGGAATCGGGCGAGGCCCCCATCGACGACCCGCGCTGGCTGCCGCCCCATACCCAGACGCTTATCTATGCGCAGGCTATGCGCCGGGCGCTGGATTTGGACACCCGCGCGGCGCTCTATTTTTCGACCAAGGGTGGCAAGCCCGCGCTGCGCGGTGCGGCGAGCGCCGAGTTGCTTGAGGAAGAGCGTGGTGACGGCCGCATCCCGGGGCTTAAGAAGGGCTTTCCCGGCGAGGGCGGCAGCATGGACTTCGATGCGCTGCTCGATCGAGTGGAGACCGGCATTGCCGAGCGTCTGCGCGAGCTCGAGGCAGGCAACGTTGCCGCCGTCGACCCGACGTCGGCTCAGGCCGCGCATGCGCGCTGCTCGTATAACCACGAAGGAACGTTTGTAAGGAGGGACGTGTAGACCATGGATCTTTCGACTTTGATGCCGCAACAACTGCAAGTCGTCAAAACGCTCGACCGCCCGCTGTTTGTCTCGGCAGGTGCCGGCTCGGGCAAGACCTTTACCCTCACGCGCCGCATCGTCTACGCGCTCTCGCCCGAATCCGGTCCGTTTGTCGAGCATCTGGATCAGGTGCTCGCCATTACCTTTACCAAAGATGCCGCGGCCGAGATTCGCGACCGCGTGCGTCGCGCGCTTATCGAAGAGGGTATGGACGAGGAGGCCCTGACCGTCGACGACGCTTGGATCTCGACCATTCACGGCATGTGTTCGCGCATCCTGCGCGCGCATGCGTTGGAGCTGGGTATCGACCCCGAGTTCACGGTGCTCACCGATACCGACGAGCTTATGGACCAGGCTGTTGAGCATGTGCTGGCCCGCGCGACGGCGCCCGATGCCGTCCCCGAGCTCGCGGCATCGCTCAAGGCCCTCTACGCCTGGTATCCCATGGCGGGCGAGGGCGGTCCCTTTGGCGCCGGCACGACCATCAAGGGTCTGGTGCGCGACCTGCTGGAGCTGTCGAGTCAGTTGCCGGGCGGTATGGACGACGTGTGTGTGGCGCGCGGCCAGGCCGATACCTCAGCGCTCGCCGATGCCTATCGCGCGGCGCTGGGCGCAAGCAAGGCCGCGACCGAGAAGGCGCAGACGGCGCTCGATGCCATCGACGCGTTCGAGGCGAGCGGCAAGACCATGGTCGATGCGGCGCGACTTATGATGTCGTGCACCATGCCGCGCGCGAGCAAGGCGTTTTCTAAGGAGCAGGTGGAGCTACTCAAGGCCGAGGCTGCTGATGCATTTATCAATATCGTGCTTGCCTGCGGTGCCCCCGCGCTCGATGCACTGGTGGGCCTGGCCCGTTCCGTGGAGGCCGAGTATCGCGCGCTGAAGGCCGGCCAGTCCGCGCTCGATAACAACGACCTGCTGCGCATGGCGTACGAGGCGCTGCGCGACTACCCGGCTATTCGAGCAGCCTATGAGGGCCGCTTTAAGATGGTCATGATCGATGAGTTCCAGGATACCGACCAGATGCAGGTTGACCTGATCCGTTACCTGACCGGCGCGGGTGAGCGTGCGCTGTGTACCGTGGGCGATGCGCAGCAGTCGATTTATCGTTTCCGTGGCGCCGAGGTTGAGGTCTTCCGCCGCCAGGAGCGCAAAGTGGGCTCCTCTGCTGCGCCCGAGACGGCTGTCGCATCCGATGCCCCCGCCGGCGAGCTCGTCAAACTCGTGCGCAACTTCCGCAGCCACGACGAGGTGCTGCGCTATGTGGCGCGCGTCTTTGACGGCGATACCGGTGGTTTGATGCAGGGGTTCTTGGATCTTGAGCCGAGTGACGATCGCGAGGACAAGCTCAAGGCAAAGGCTTCGCGCCGCCAGGCGGTCTTCGTTGCCGGTGGCAGCACGCAGGAGCGAACGCAGGCGAAAGCTCGTGCGATTGCCGAGCGGTTCCAAGCGCTCGTCAAAGCGGGGCAGCCCCAGGGCAGCATGGTCCTGCTGCTGGGCCGCATGACCAACGCCGATGTCTATGCGCAGGCCTTCCGCGACCAAGGGCTCGACTGCGTGATCGCAGGCGGCTCGGTCTTTGCCCAGGCTGCCGAGGTGCAGACGGTGCGCGCTCTGGTGTGCGCGCTCGCCAATCCGGTCGATACGGCGCAGGGCCTTATGCCACTGCTCGCCTCGCCGATGTTTGCGCTCGGCGCCCAGGAGTTCCTGGCGCTGGCGACCAAGCTGGACGACCAGACGGGGGAGACCTCGCGCCGCAACATCGACGTGGGCATCATGAGCGATTCCGATGTGCCGGGTTTGCAAGACTTGCCGCTCGTGACGCGCGCCCGCGAGGTGCTGCGGTATGCGCTTCGTCGCGTGGGCCGCGATTCGTTCGCCGCCATCGCGCGCGATACTGTCAACGCTTCCGGCTGGTTTGTGCGTCTGGCACAGCGTGGTCCCGAGGGCAAGGCCATTGCCGCCAACGTGCTTAAGGCGCTCGATGCCGTGGCCGAGGCGGAGGCCGAGTTCGGTAACTCGCCGCGTTCCATTGCGCTTGCCTTCGACCGCTTCTTGGCGGGCAAGGAGGCCCCAGGCGCCCTCAACGAGGAGGGCGACGGCGCGGTGCGCATCATGACGGTGCATGCCTCCAAGGGCCTGGAGTATCCGGTCGTGGCGGTTGCGGAGTGCTTTGGCGTGCGTAAGTCCTCGGGTGCGGCTCAGATGGGGCGTGTCGAGGGTGGAGCGCAGGTCGTGGCGCTGCCGGCACGCTTCGACGGCGTTAAACTCGCGGACGGCACGTTCGTAAAGGGCGATGACGTCAAAAAGCAGTTTGAGCATGCGTTTAAGGGTAAGGGCACGTCGCTATGGTTGCCGCCGGAGCTCATGGAGGATGTCTGCGCGACGGGTTCTCCCGCCGAGGCATTCGTTCGCCTGCGCAACGACGACCTGCAGCTTTCGCTCGAGGAGCGGGCTCGCTTGCTCTATGTCGCCATGACGCGAGCGCGCGAGCTGGTCATTCTGGCGATGGATGCCGGCGTGAGCCGCGGCAAGCTGTGCGCGCCGACCTTCGATGTCGAGACGGATCTGACCTACGACGTGCTGCGCCGCATCCTGCCGACCGACAGCCTGGACATACCGCAGCTCGATAGCGACCGTTTGGTGTTCGACAACTCCAAGCCGGGCGACTACGAGCTCATCTCGCTGGCGGACTTTACGTTTGGCGAGCAGGCGTTTGAGGTCAACGCTTCGCTGGATGCCGAGGGCAGGCTTGTCCGCGGCGATGCGGAGCCGGAGGGTGCCGGTGCGGATGCCCACGCCGCTGTTCCCGGTCCAGCCGACCCCGAGCCCGATGCGTTTGAGCTCGTGTATCCCCAGACGGTGGGCGTGCGCATGGGCACCTGCCCGTATCCGGCGCGCGATTCGTACAGCTACTCGTCAATTGCCGCGGCGCTGCATGCCGAGTCCGAGGACCGAGCCGCCGAGGCGCATGTGCCCATGGACGAGGCTGGCGATGATGCGGAGTCGGATGGTTCCGAGATGACGGATGCAGGCGTGGCCGCCGTTGAGCCCGCCGGCAACCCCATGGCGCTGGGCTCGGCGTTCCATGCCGCCTGCCAGTGGCTGATCGAGATGGGTGCCGATGCGCTGCCCGCCGAGCGTGCCGACGCCCTGGCTCGCCTGTGGCGCCTGACGCCGGAACAGCGCGAACGCTTCGACGTTGCCCTGGATCGCTGGCTCAAGTCGGCGGTCCGTGCCGAGCTGCTTGCCTGGCCGTGCGTTCGCGCCGAGGTGCCGTTCTTTTCGCTGGGCTGCGAGGATGAGGACATCGCTCGCTACGGTGCATATGCCGAGGGCGCCATCGATGCTTTGGCGACGAACCCGGCGGATTCGTCACGCGCGCTGGTCATCGACTACAAGACGGGCGGCACACCGGACGAGACGCCGGAACAGCTGCAGGAGAAGCACGCCCTGCAGGCGCGCGTTTACGCTGATGTTCTGCACAAGGCGGGCTTTGAGGCCGTGACCGTCAAGTTCGTCCGCGTGGAGCAAGTCGACCCCGCCAACCCGTGCGAGCCTCAGGTGGTCACCTACAGCCTCTAGCCCTCAATAACTTGCGGTGGAATACGGACTGTTTTGGCCAAAAAAGCCGCCAAACAGTCCGCATTTCACCGCAACGCATGGGAGAGCCTGGGGCGGTACAATGGCTCGAACGGTTCAAACGAATAAGGAGCCATCATGCAGCTCGCCAAAACGCTTAAGGTGACGCCGGAGGAGCTTTTTTACGCTCTGGCGGGGTCCATCATGCAGGATATCGAGAACGCCACGGGCAAGCGTCCCAGCCGCAACAAGCTCAACGGCTATAAGTACGAGAAGCGCGCCCAGTCCGCAAAAGGCAAGGCCAAGGGCATGGCGATCAAGGTTAAAATCAAGCACTTTGACTACCCGTGTCTCTATGAGGTCCGTTTTCAGTATGCGGCGGGCATCAATACTATGCGCTATGAGGCTGCACCTGCTGGCGATGGTGCCTGCGAGCTCACCTATACCGAGGATTTTCAGGGTGTGGGTGGCAACACGTCTGGCACGCGCGGCAAGCTCGGCCTCTTCTTCTATGAGCGCAAGCTCAAGAGCCACGCCAACCAGACGATTGATCAAATCGTCAAATACATCGAGGGTGAGCGCCGCGTAAAGGCTAATCCCGCCTTCGCCGATGATACTGCCGAAAACGCTTCGGATGTATTCCATTGATACCCTGTGCAAAAGCTTTACCGCTCTTCACATCAACTGTGAACACTTCAGGCTTCGAGTCAGTAGCGAGCGGCCCGACAAAAGTAGTTGATGGAAGTGCCAAATGAATAAGAATGCCGCTACGCAACTGCACATCTATTCCGCCTTTTTCGTTCTCGCGGGATTTGTTTTAAATCGGGGAGTGTTTCTACTTTTCCTTGCGGAGAAAGAAATGTCTGTCACGGAAATCGCGCTTTATCAAGCCCTGTTTAACATTACAACGGTCGTTCTCGAGCTGCCAACAGGGCTGATAGGCGATTTCTTTGGAAAGAAGTTTTCGATTCAAGTGGGCGTGCTGCTGCTTTTCTTCCATACGGCTGGCATGCTGTTGCTCTCAGGTCCCTTTCTTGTCGTGCTTTCCCTTGTTGAGGCACTCGCCTACTCCCTTCAATCGGGATCCGAACAAGCACTTTTATATGAAATTGCCCGGAATGCCGGTCAAGGAGAGCGTTTCCTCACCATCAACGCTCGGCTGCTTGCCGCGCAATCAATCGCTACGGGAATGGCGATTGTGCTCGGATCTTTCATTGCCCAAGTATCTTGGAGCGCCCTCTACGTATGTGTCTCCGTTTTCTATCTCCTGCAGCTTTTCCTTCTGTATCCCATTGAGAGGACGGAAGCGACCCGTTCTGAAAGCTCTGAAAAGGGAAGGTTTGACGCGGCCAAGATGTTCAGACGCGAAACCTGGCGTGTTGGAGAATCCGCTTTTGCGGTATTGCTTCTTCTAATCGGCACAAGCATGCTCGATGGATTCTATGGGAGTTATTACAACTTGAATCAGTTGGTATTCGACGCATTTGATGCTCCCGTCTCCATAATAGGAATCTTTTTCGGTGCATCCTATGCAGTAAATGCGACGGCCTACATTGCAGCAGATTTATTCTCATTGCGTTTCGGGAAAAGAAATACCATGCTCGGCTCGATGCTAATCGAGGCTGGCCTTTTCATGATTCTTCCGTGGTTCGCTTCAAATCCGCTGTGTTTGTTTGGCCTTAGCATGGTGCTTTGTTTTCTCCCAGAAGTGGTGTACATCACTTCGGAAAACTTAATCCAAGACGCGATAGCGGACGATCTCCGCGCGACGATCCTTTCCGTCGCGTCTCTGGTAAGGGCTCTCTTTTCTGCAGTGTTTTTCTCCATATTTGGACATGTGTTGGGGTTATATCCCATTCAGATAGCGCTCGGTGTTATTGGCGCAATCGCGATAGCAATTACCGCCGTTGTTTCTTTAAATGCAGGCGCGCGTCTATTCGGATGTTCTGCACAAGGCGGGCTTTAAGACGGTGACGGTCAAGTTCGTCCGCGTGGAGCAGTCCGATCCCTCCAACCCCGCCGAGTCCCAGGTGGTCACCTACAACCTCTAGCTCACCAGGGCCGTCCGCACGCCCAGTCTCCCCATAACTTGCGGTGAAATAGTTCCTGTTTTACGGCCCAGCTGGCTCCAGCAGGAACTATTTCACCGCAACTCAGAATCAGTCGGGGGTGCGGATTACGCGGATGAAGTTGCCAATCAAGGGTGCGGATTACGCAAATTTACACTTGACGTTCATCTCGGGTGGGCCTATAAATACATGTGATGGGTTGTTATCCCTTTGGGGAGCATGGCCATCCGGATTCCGTTCGTTATTCAATTGCACATATATTCGGGTGTCACTTTAGGGCATGACCGTAGGCAAGTAGGGTGCTGCTTTCTGCCGAGGTCATGCCCTTTTTGTTCAGCTCCGAATGAGTGCCCTATCATCAAGAGAGGAGGTACATCGATATGCTGGCGATCAGAAAGCTCAACAATAACGCCGTGATTTGTCGAGATAGTCGCGGTCGCGAGGTCGTGGCGCTCGGCAAGGGTGTCGGCTTCGGTGGTGACTTCCCCCGGGAGCTCGCGATGGACCATATCGAGCGCACGTTCTATAGCATCGATGCCGAGGGGCAGCGTATCATGCAGGATCTTCCTGCCGATGTGGTGCTGTTTACGGCAAAGATCATGGATATTGTAGAGAACGAGCTGCCTTACGAACTCAGTCCCAACGCCGTGCTCATCATGGCCGACCATATCGCCTTTGCGATTGCGCGGCAGAGGAAGGGCATTCGTTTTGATATGCCCCTTACCTATGATGTGCAGCAGCTTTATCCGCTGGAATACAAAATCGGCCGCTACATTACCGCGCGCGTGCGGCAGGAGTTGGGCGTCGAGCTGCCGCGCGAAGAGGTGGCAAGCATCGCCATGAATCTGGTCAATGCAAAGACTGGGGCAGAGGTTACTGTGGCAAGCGATCGCGCCCAATCGTTTGAGCGCCTGCTCAACGATGTCACTGATATCGTCGAGTACGATTTCCGTACCATCATCGATCGGGAGTCTTTTGAGTTCTCACGGTTTGCGACACACGTGCAGTATCTGTTCAAGCGTATCAAGGGTAACGATAGCCTCAGCAGCGCCAATTTGCCGCTTTATGCGAATTCGCGCGAGGAGTTTCCCGAGCTTGCGCAATGCATCGACCACATCTGTACCTATATGAAGCGGGAATGGCATACGGAGCTCACCGACGAGGAGAAGCTTTACTTCATGCTCCATGTCAACCGTATCTGTACGAAGGCGGAATCCGGCACAGCCGGACGCTGACAACCCAGGCCAGAAGGATTGTAACCTGTGTTAGGGCAGGGCATGACCTCCGAAAGTACGAGAACCATCTCGTGCCACGACGATTCGTGGCGTAAAAGGAGGAATGATGACTAACTATCAAAAACTCGCCCAAAGAATCATCGAAGAGGTGGGCGGCAAGGCGAATGTTTCAAGCGCGACGCATTGCATGACGCGTCTGCGCCTCGTTCTTAAGGACGAGGGGCTTGCAGATGACGCCAAGCTCAATGCGATTCCCGAAGTGATTAGCGTGGTGCACGCTGGCGGCCAGGTGCAGCTCGTAATCGGGCCGACCGTCGACAAGGTCTACGACGCGGTATGCAGGGAAGGCGGCTTTGAAGTCCAGACGGCGATTGATGAAGATCTGGACGCAGCAGAGAGGCTTCCCTGGAAGGAACGGTTCGCTCCGAAGCGCATCGGCAATCTGATTCTCGATGCGGTGAGCGGCTCTATCGCTCCCATTCTGCCCGTGTTCTGCATCGCGGGTATCTTCCGCATGTTCACCATTTTGCTTGGTCCGGAAGGCGCGGGCCTTCTAGCCGCGGAGGGCAGCATGTACCGGCTCTTCTCCTTGGTGGGAGACGCGGCATATTACTTCCTGCCGATCTTCGGTGCCTATGCGGCGGCCAAGAAGTTCCAGACGAGTCCTGTGCTCGCGCTCATGACGGCTGCTATTATGATTCATCCGAGCATGCTCGCTATCGTCGAGGAGGGCGCTCCGTTCGACGTCTACGGCATCCCCATGACGCTGGTGAATTACACACAGTCGGTGCTTCCCATCATCCTCATCGTGTGGATTCAGTCCTACATAGAGGGGCTTATCAAGAAGCATTGCCCTGACATGCTGCGCATCCTCGTGATTCCAGTGGGGACCATGCTCATCATGCTGCCGCTTGCACTCTGCGTCTTCGGCCCCGCCGTCTCCTTCATTATGGGCATCATCGCCGATATCATCATCTGGCTCGGCGCGAACGCCGGTCCGCTGTGCGGTCTGGTGGTCGGTGCGACGTGGAACCTCGTGATCGCTACCGGCATGCATGTGCCGATTCTCACCGCTATGATGCCCGGCTGGCTTGAGGTGGGCTATGACGCCGTGTGCACTCCGGGTACGACGGTGGTTGTTTACGTGACGCTTGCGGTCGCGCTCGCCTACGGCATCCGTGCAAAGGGCAAGGCTAACCGTCAGCTCGGTTGGACTACCTTCGCTACCTATGCGCTCGGCCGCGTATCCGAGCCCATCATTTACGGCATCCTCTTGCGCGATAAGAAGGCGCTCGCTTGGTCGATGATCGGCGGCGCGGCCGGCGGCCTTGCATGCGGTCTGCTCAACGCGCGCATCTTCGTCTTCTCGGGAGTCGGCTTCCCGTGGATGAACGTCATCAAGTTCAGCCAGGACATCATTCCGGGCGCCATCAGCTGCGCGATTGGCTTTGCGGTGACATTCGCCCTCTGCATGGTCTTTGGCTTCGACAATCGCGAATCGGGCGAGAAGGAAGCCGAGGAGGCCCTTGAGGCTTAAGCGCTGCATCTAGAAGGGTGCCTTAGCGCAACGAGTCTCTTCTCGGAACTGGGGCCCCATGAACCCGGACGGGCGCCGCTGCATGGTGGTGCCCGTTCGCACTAAAAGCAAGATAAGGAGGACTCCCATGCCATTGCGTTCTGATTTTCTCTGGGGCGGCGCGCTTTCCGCCAACCAGTGTGAGGGTGCCTGGGACGAGGGCGGGCGGGGGCTCGCCAACGCGGATCTTCTGCCGTACGGGCGGGACCGTCTCGCCGTCATCAGGGGTGACGACGTTCCGCTCGAGCCGCTGTCCGACCATTACTACCCGGCCCAACAGGCCATCGATTTCTATCATCATTACCGCGAGGACATCGCGCTCTTCGGCGAGATGGGCTTCAAGGCTCTGCGCCTCTCCATCGCATGGAGCCGTATATTCCCCAACGGGGATGACTCCGAACCCAACGAGCAGGGCCTCGCGTTCTATGAGGATGTGTTTCGCACCTGCCTCGAACAGGGCATCGAGCCGGTGGTGACGCTCAGCCACTATGACGTGCCCATGCATCTTGTTACGGCATACGGCGGTTGGCGCAACCGCGCTCTCGTGGGCATGTTTGAGCGCTTCGCTCGCACTGTGTTCGCACGTTACCGCAATCAAGTGCGCTCTTGGCTCACGTTCAACGAGATCAACATCATGACCTCTGCGTGCTTCATGGCGGCAGGCATCGTGTTTGATGAGGGGGAGGACCGCTACGTCTCCGTTCATAACGCGGTGCATCACGTGCTCGTGGCGAGTGCTTGCGCGGTGCGCGCCTGCCATGAGATCATCCCTGGTGCGCAAATCGGCTGCATGCTCAATGCGGGTATTTTCTATCCTGCTACCTGCAACCCTGCCGACGTTAAAACGGCTCAGGACGAGAATCGCAAGCACTATATGTTCACCGACGTGCAGGTGCGCGGCCACTATCCGTGCTACATGCTCACGGAGTATGAGCGTCAAGGGTTCGCGATTCCTTGGGCGGAGGGCGATGAGGAGGTCCTTGCGCAGAATCCGGTGGACTTCGTGGGCTTCTCTTACTACTCGACGCGCGTGGCGCAGGCAAACACCGAGGGGCAGTTTGACTCCAATCTACTCAAGAGTGCCCCCAACCCTTACCTCAAGATGGAGCCATGGGGCAGATTCATCGATCCCGCAGGGCTGCGCATCACCATGAACGACATATACGACCGGTACGAAAAGCCGCTCTTTATCGTGGAGAACGGTCTCGGAGCCTCGGATGAGCCGGATCAGAACGGCTTTGTGGATGATGGATACCGTATCGATTACCTGCGCGAGCACATCCAGGCTATGAAGGACGCCGTCGAAATCGACGGGGTGGACCTTCTGGGCTACACGTGCTGGGGACCGATCGATCTGGTTTCGGTCGCAACGGGCCAGATGCGCAAGCGCTACGGTTTCATTTATGTCGACCTCGATGACGAAGGACACGGCACACGTCGGCGCAGCAAGAAAAGATCGTTCGAGTGGTATCGCAAGGTAATTGCCTCAAACGGCGAGGACCTGAGCTGAGCTTTCCTCAGGGGCCGGACCGCGACATGGGGTCGCGGTCCGGCCCCTTTGCGACGAATGAAGCAATCAGGTCAAAGCAGCTAAAAAAGACACGTCCCAAAAAGACTGCCCGTGTGGGTTTGGCTAGGTTCGGGTGCTGTCCGTGCCGTGGGGTAAAATCGTTCAGTCAGAACACGAACCCGCATCGGAGCTCATCACATGGCATTCGTCCATCTGCACAATCACACTGTTTTCTCCATGCTCGACGGCGCAACCCGTATCCAGGATATGGTCAACCGCGCCGTAGAGCTGGGCATGCCCGCCGTCGCCATTACCGACCACGGCTACATGTATGGCGTGCCCGACCTGGCGCTGGCCTGCGACGCCGTCAACCACAACACGCCCGAGTACAAAACCTGGAGCCACGACAAGGCCTTCTTGGAAAAGGATCGCCGCGACGAGCTGGTGGAGCCCGATCCCGAGGAAAACCCGCGCGAGCATGCCCAGTATGTGAAGGACATGGCCATGTGGGACGAGAGGGGCAACATCGACGAGCTCAAGCCGCCCCTGGTCATCAAGCCCATCTTTGGCTGCGAGGTCTACTTTACGCCGGACGAGACCCTTGCCCGCGACCATAAGCCCGAGCTCTACCACATGATCCTTCTGGCCAAGGACCAGGAGGGCTACGTCAACCTGATGCAGACGGTCTCCGAGGCAGCCGTGCAGGGCTTTTACTACAAGCCCCGCGTGACGCTCAACAACCTGCGCCGCCACGCCAAGGGCATGATCTGCACCAGCGCCTGCATCGCGGGCATCATTCCCAAATACATCGACCGCGGTGACATGGAGGGCGCCATCAAGTGGGCCGAGACCTTCCGTGATACCTTCGAACCTGGCGACTTTTATATCGAGATCCAGGAACACGGCATCACCACCGACAACGGCCTGACCGATGAGCAGATGGACCGCACGCTCATCGACATCGCCAAGCAGGTAGGCGTCAAGGTCATCGCCACCAACGACTTCCACTACCTGCGCCGCGAGGACGCTCCCGTGCAGGACGTCATCATGTGCATCGGCATGAACGCCAAGGTCGACGACCCCAACCGCATGCGCATGACTGGCTCGGAGTTTTACATGAAGACCGAGGAGGAGATGCGGGCGATGTTCCCGTATTGCCCCGAGGCCTGCGACAACACGCTCGAGATCGCCGACAAGTGCTACGTCGAGCTGGACTGGGACTCCATCATCCTGCCGCGCTTCCCGTTGCTCGACCCCGGCGAGACGCACGAGAGTCAGTTCCGCCGCGAGTGCGAGAAGGGCCTGCGCCAGCACTACGGTGACGACTGGGCCACGCGCGAGATCGGTGGCGTCAACATCAAAGAGCGCTTTGAGTACGAATACAAAGTCATCTGCGACAAGGGCTTTGCCGCCTACTTTTTGATTGTTGCCGAGTACGTGCAATGGGCCAAGGACAACGGCATTGGCGTCGGCCCCGGCCGTGGCTCGGCTGCCGGCGCTATCGTCGCCTACGCCATGAACATCACCGCGTTCGATCCGCTCGAGAACGGCCTGATGTTCGAGAGGTTCCTGTCCCCGCAGCGTACCGAGATGCCCGATATCGATATGGACTTCGACGATGAGCGGCGCCTCGAGGTCGTGGAGCACGTTCGCCAGCTCTACGGCCCCGAGAAGGTCACCCACGTCATCACCTACTCGACCATTAAGGCCAAGCAGGCCATCAACGACGCCGCGCGCGTCCTGGACTACCCGGTCTACATGGGCCAGCGTCTGTCCAAGATGGTCTCGAGCGACCCCAAGGTCAAGCTCAAGCAGGTGCTCGAAAAGCAACCCGGCAAAGAGGACCTGTTTAACCCCGATTTTGCCGAGGCATATAAAAAGGACGACGACGCCCGCCGCATCATCGACACGGCGCTCTCAATCGAGGGCCTCACCCGTGGCGAGGGCGTGCACGCGTGCGCCGTTCTGATCTGCCGCGACCCCGTCAACGAGCACGTGCCCACCAAGCTCGACACCAAGGGCGGCGTCGAGATTACCCAGTACGAGGGCCATACCGTTGCCGACATGGGCCTGCTCAAGATGGACTTCTTGGGCCTGCGCACGCTGACTGTTATCTCCAAGGCAAAGGCAAACATCAAGAAGAACTTCGGCATCGACATCAAAGAGGAAGAGATTCCCTTTGACGACCCCGAGATCTTTAAGCTCATGGGTTCCGGCCACACCGCCGGCGTCTTTCAGGTCGAGTCCGCCGGCATGACGGCCACGATCAAGAACATGAAGCCCACCGAGTACAAGCACGTCGTGGCATTGATCGCCCTGTACCGCCCGGGCCCGCTGGGCGCCGGCATGGTTTCGTCCTACATCAACCGTATGAACGGCAAGGAGCCGGCGGTCTCCTACGACGACCGCCTGGACGACATCCTGGGCGAAACCTACGGCACCATGGTCTACCAGGAGCAGGTTATGCTCATCTCCGTCGAGATGTGCGGCTTCTCCAAGGGCGAATCGGACTCGCGTATCCGTAAGCCCGTGGCTAAGAAGAAAATCAAGCTGCTCACGTCGACGGTGCTCCACTGGGAGGATGGCTCCGACGAGACCACCTACGACCACTGGATGAACGGCGCCATCAAGAACAACTATACGCGCGAGGTCGCCCAGAAGATTTGGGACGATGTTCTCGAGTTCGCGTCCTACGCCTTCAACAAGTCGCACTCCGCCGGCTACGCCATCCTGGTTATGCAGACGGCGTGGCTCAAGGCGCACTATCCGCACGAGTACATGGCGGCCGTTCTGACGTCCTATACGGGCAAGACCGACAAGATCGTGCACTACGTCTCGGCATGCCGTCACGACGGCATCCCCGTGCTGTCGCCAGATGTCAACGAGTCCGGTACCGAGTTCACGGCTACCAAGGAGGGCGTGCGCTTTGGTCTGGCCGGCATCCGCGGCGTGGGCACCGGCGTGGCGCAGGCGATTATCGCCGAGCGCGAGGCGGGCGGCCCGTTTAAGACGCTGCACGACTTTGTCGAGCGCGTGGACTCGAGCCAGGCCAACCGCCGCGTGATCGAATCGCTCATCAAGGCAGGCGCCTTCGACTCCACGGGGTATCCGCGTCGCCAGATGATGCACTTTGTGGACAAGAACAACCCCGAGAACATCATCGATGCCGCGGTAAAGCGCCAGAAGGATCGCGCGAGCGGCCAGACGTCGTTCTTCGATATGTTTGGCGACGTTGAGGGCTCGGGCTTTGAGGTGAGCGTGCCCGATCCGGATGGCCAGGAATGGGACCGCCACCTCAAGTTGAGTCAGGAGAAGGAGGTTCTGGGCATCTATGTCTCGGACCACCCGCTGCGCCCGTTTGAGTATGCACTAGCCAAGGCGCGTGACTTCTCGTTCTCGCAGATCGACACCGGCTACGAAGTTCAGAATCCTACGGGCGGCACCATCAACCAGGAAATTCCCGAGGGCAAGGCGCTGTGGTGGGCCGGCATGGTCTCGAGCGTGTCCAAGCGCGTGACCAAAAACGGTGACCCCATGGGCATCGTGCGGCTCGAGGACATGGAAGGCGAGGCCACCGTCGTCGTGTTCCCCAAGACCTACAAGGAGGCCGAGGGGTACCTGTACGGCGAGGTCGATCCCGAGACCGGCGCGCAGCTGTCCGATGCCTTTGTGCGCATTAAGGGCAAGCTCGAGCGCTCGGACCGCGGCGACCAGATCATCGCGCAGGAGATCGTGCCGCTCGAGCTTAACGAGGAGAACAACAAGCCCAAGGTGTTTGAGGTCATGGTGCCCAACAGCCGCTTTAGCCAGGGCAATATGGCGCGTCTTGCCACGGTGCTTACCGCCAACCCGGGCGGCGACCGCGTGGAGATCTTTATCGAGCAGGTGGACGGGCGCGTGCTGCGTGCCGAGGTACCTGCCAAGGTCAACGCGCGTTCGATTCCGCTGCTGGCCGAGGCCAAGGCCATTGTGGGTAACCAGGGCCGCGTGACGGTGATCTAAGCTACCCCGGGTGAGATTGGAGGAAGTGATGGCGCAGGGGACGTTTGTGCAGGCGCTTCGCAAAGAGGCGGCGTTGAGCGGCACCTTTATGAAGGGGCGTTCGCTCATGCTCAACGGCGCCGTGCTGTCGATCGAGGACAGCGGCTCGCGCTTCTCCAAAAACGTGACGGTCGAGGGCTCGGTGCGCGGTTCGCGTGGCGACCTGTACAAGACGCACGTGGCGCTCGACATGGACGAGCACGAGGTGATCGACTACGACTGCGATTGCCCCGCCGCCTATCGTTACCCCGGTATGTGCAAGCACGCTATTGCCACGGCTCTGGCGTATTTGGATGCCAGCGGCGCCGAGCCCGTCGAAGGTTTGCGCACGCCGGTTCGCACGTTTACGGCGCAGTCGAAACAGCCCGCGCGCACCGCACCCAAAGCGCCGGCCGTCAACCCCAACTTTCCCTTTCCGGCGCCCGTCCCCACGAGCCCGAGCCTTGTGGCGGCGCTCTCCGATCTTTCGGACGCGCGCATGGATGAGCTGGCGAGCATGCGCCGCAAGCTTGCCGGTGCCGTTGATCCCGACGCCCCCAAAGCGGCATTGGAGCCCTCGTTGGTGCCGTACTACAATCCGCTGTTCGCTGACCGCTTTAGCTGGGCGCTCGAGTTCCGCATTCGCTGTGGATCGGTCTCCTACGTGGTCAAGGACATCGACGGCATGGCCGATGCCTACGTGCGCGGCGGCACGTTCTCCTATGGCAAGAAGCTCACGTTTGTCCATTCACCTGAGGCCTTTGACGAAACATCGGCAAAGCTGCTCAACCTTGTTGTGACGACAGTTGCCTATCTCGATGACATCACAAGCTCGCGTTCGGCGTCGTACGACTTTGCCCGCAGCGGTTTTGTTGCCGAGCGTCAGTTGCCGCTGTCCGAGCATAGCATCGTATATGTGCTGGACCTGCTGCGCGGCCAGACCATCTCCTTTGAGCCCGCCTGGTCGCGGGGGATGACGACGCATCGCACCTACGACGTGGCGGTTGAGCTGTCTCCGCAAAGGGAGGACGAGGCATCCGCTAAGCGCCCACCGCTGCTTGCCGCCAAAATCGCGCCGGCGGCTGGTGGTAGCTATGACCTGCGCCTGCCCGCCGATATGTACTGCTTTGCGTCGGGCGATGCCGCCTACTTGGTTGACACGCGCCGCGCGCGCCGTACCGACGCTGCATTTGCTCAGCATGCCGCACCTTTTTTGTCGCGCTTGCTGCCGTGCCGCACGCCCGCCCATATTGCCGCCGAGCAGGTGGGTGAGTTCTGCCGTATGGCGCTGCCCATTTTGCGCGACTACACCGACCTCACCGCGCCCGCCGCGCTCGATACCGTGGCACCCGAGCCGAGCTTTGCTATGGCGATCGGTGTCGACGATGGGCTCGTGACCTGCAAAATTACGGTTACCTACGGCGATTGGTCGGCGGATCTCTTTAGCCTGGGCGCTCCGGGCAGCCCCTTCGAAGAGCAGCGCCCCGGTGTGCCGCCCCGCGACGAGGTGGCGGAGTTTCGCGTTATGGATACGGCGGCCCTGTACTTCGATTTCTACGAGGGCGGTCTGGCGTTTGAGGAGCGCGATGACGCCCGCTTGTTCTGCCTGCTGACCGAGGGCCTGTCCGCCCTGTCCGAACTGGGTGAGGTCATGCTCAGCGACCGTCTGCGCCAGATCTCGGTCCGCCCCGCGCCCAAGCTCTCGGTTCGTGCGACCGCTAAGAGCAATCTGCTCGATGTCGAGCTGGGCGCGAGCGGGCTTTCGGCCGCGGACCTTGCCGTCTATCTCGATTCGTACAAGCGCCATCAAACGTTCGCGCGCCTTACGTCCGGCGACATCATTCGCCTGGACGAGGGGGCGCGCGCCGCGTTTGGCCTTGCCGAGGACCTGGGTGTCGATGCCGTCGACCTGCTCGACGGCGTGTCGCTTCCCGCGTCGAGCACCCTGTTCGTCGACAGCATGCTCGCACGCACGCCGGCGCTCGAGGCCGATCGCGACGCTGCGTTCCGCCGTACCGTCGAGCGCCTGGACACGCTCGGCAAGATGGACTTTACGGTGCCGGCATCGCTCAAGGCAACGATGCGCGGCTACCAGGTCGACGGATACCAGTGGCTCGGCTCGCTCGAACACCTGGGCCTTGGCGGCATCTTGGCCGACGACATGGGCCTGGGCAAAACGCTCCAGATGATTGCGCATATTCTGGCGCGCGTGGAGGCGGGGGACACCAAGCCCACGCTCGTGGTATGCCCGGCCTCACTCGTGTACAACTGGACTGCCGAGCTGGAGCGCTTTGCCCCGTCGCTCGATGTGTGCGCCATTGTGGGTGCCAAGGCTCAACGCCGCATGCAAATTTCCGGCGTGGCCGAGCATAGCGTGGTCGTGACGTCGTATGACCTTATGCGGCGCGATATCGACGAGTACGTCGAGCAGGATTTTGCCCGCGTGGTGCTCGATGAGGCACAGTACATTAAAAATCCGCTCACGCAGGTGGCGCGCGCCGCCAAGCGCCTGCCTGCCGGCGTGCGCTTTGCCCTGACGGGCACGCCCATCGAAAACCGCCTGTCCGAGCTCTGGAGCATCTTCGACTTTTTGATGCCGGGCCTTTTGGGGACGCGCGAGTCGTTTGCCAAGCGCTTTGAGAGCCCCGTCGAGCATGCCGAGGGCGATAGCGCCGCTCGCCTGCAGGCGCTCGTGTCGCCGTTTGTGCTGCGCCGTGTTAAGGAAGACGTGGTGGCCGACCTGCCCGAGAAGATCGAAGACACTGTCATGGCGCAGCTTACCGGCGAGCAGCGCAAGCTCTACCTGGCCAACCAGGACCGCATCGCCCAGCAGGTGCAGCACCGCGAGGCTGGGGAGTTTAAGAAGGACAAACTCAAGGTGCTCGCCGAGCTCACCAAGCTGCGCCAGATCTGCTGCGACCCGCGTCTACACTACGAGGATTACAAGGCGGGGAGCGCCAAGCTCGATACGTGCATGGAGCTCGTGCGCGGCGCACTCGACGGCGGGCATCGCATCCTGTTGTTCAGCCAGTTTACGGGTATGCTCGATATCATCGGTAAGCGCTTGGCCAAGGAGGACATCGGCTTTCTTAAGCTCACGGGCGCTTCGTCCAAGGAGAGCCGCGCCAAGATGGTCGCGCAGTTCCAAGCGGGCGAGGTTCCGGTCTTTTTGATTTCGCTCAAGGCGGGCGGCGTGGGCCTTAACCTGACGGCGGCCGACGTGGTCATCCACTACGACCCGTGGTGGAACGTGGCAGCGCAGGACCAAGCGACCGACCGCGCGCACCGTATTGGCCAGCAACATACCGTGACCGTGTACAAGCTCATCGCCAAGGACACGATCGAGGAGCGCATTATGCAGATGCAGGAGTCCAAGCGCGACCTGGTCAACAGCGTGCTCGGCGGCGACGGCATCTCGTCGGCGCTGTTTACCCGCGAAGATGTTCTGGCGCTGCTGGGCGGCGACGGGCGCTAACCCGCTCGGGTGGGGCCGCCAGGGCGGATAGCGCACGCTGCCCCATCGTCCCCGCCCGTTATGTGTTCATTTGCAATGCCGTGGATGGTTTGTCTGCCTTTGGGCATAAGAACCATCAAGAACATTGGCACGTCAGCAAAGGAGAACATCATGGCGAAATTCTTTAAGGACCCCGATGGCAAGCTCATTGCCGCCCTGGGCAACGACGTTGCAACCCCTGCCGGTTGCACGGAACTGACCGCAAACACTGAGGACGCGGCGCACGAGAAGCACGTGCCTGTTGTCGAGACCGAGCGCGACGGTCACGTGATTCGCGCACGCGTTGGCTCGGTCGAACATCCCAGCCTGCCCGAGCACTATATTGAGTGGATCGCCCTTGAGGCTGAGGGCCGTCTGGAGATCCATTACCTTGAGCCCGGCATGAAGCCCGCGACGTTTTTTGCCGGCGGTTCCAAGACCGGTACCGTCTATGCCTACTGCAACCTGCACGGGCTGTGGTCCGCGACGTTCTAGGAGCGCGCCCCCGCTCGGGGTATCATAGCTAGCATATGCACATGCGAGCGCCGACTGCATTATGCGGCCGGCGCTTTTACTACGACAACGATGGTTTACGACGGAAAGGGCTGAGCCATGAAGCTCGCGCTTGCACAGATCGATATGCGCCTGGGTGATATTGAGGGCATTTGCGGCCGCATCGAGAACCAGGCTCGTCTGGCCCACGGGCGCGGGGCGCGCGTGCTGTGCGTTCCGGCTCCGCTCTTTATGGGCGCCATGCCCGGGGGCCTGGTGGGCACCGCCGACTTTGAGCACGACATGCTTGCTGGCTTGACTGGTGTCGCCGAGCGTATCCAGGAGCTTGACATGATCTGCATCGTGCCCGCGGCGGTTTCGTTTGAGGGCCAGCCGCTGCTCGACTACATGATGCTCAAGGACGGTCATGTGGTGCCGGCGCGTTCGAGCATTGCCCTGCAGCGTGGCGAGAACAACGACACGCGTTGGGCGCCGCCGGTGTTCGACGTGGACGGCGTGCGCATCGCCGTGATTTTTGACTTGGACCGCGAACTCGAGATGTTGCCGACCGGTGTTGACCTCATTGCGTATTTCCAATTCAACGCATTCGATATGACCGACGGCGAGACTGCTGCCATTGCCGCCGTTCGCAGCGGCGCCTACCGCAAGATCGCATCCAAGCGCAGCGTGTGGTTTGCCTGCATGGCGCCGGTCGGTGCCTATGACGAGTCGGTGTATACCGGCGGTTCGTTTGTGCTCGACGACTGCGGTCGCGTGGTGGCCCAGGCGCCGTGTTTTGAGGAGAGCCTGCTGGTTCAGGAGATTCAGCGCGGCGTGATGCTCGATGCCCTGGAAGATCACGAACTGCCCGAGTTCCGTTCCGAGGAGTGGCTGTGGCAGGCGCTGGTGCTCGCCGTGCGCGACAACGCCCGAGCCCACGGTGCGTCGCGTGCTGTGGTGGCACTCGAGGGCGACTTGCCGTCGTCTCTGCTGGCGGTGCTGGCCGTCGACGCTCTGGGCCCGCGTAATGTGATTGGCCTGGTGCTGGGGCGCAACCGTATCTTTACGCCGGCGCAGGAAGAGGCCGAGGCTGCCCGCTGTGCCGCCGTCCGCGCCATCGCCGAGCGTCTGCACATTCGCACCGTCGAACGCGATGCGCCGGATGCGGCGCGTGTGCTCGATCGCGACGTGTCGGCGGGCGATGCCGAGCGTCTGCGCTCGCGTACGCTGGGCCTCATGCTGGAGGACACGGCGCTCGAGTTGGGTGCGATGGCGCTGAGCCCGCTGTCCAAAACCGAGTACGCGCTGGCGGCGCCGGCGCTTTGCGGCGGCTACCAGGGCGATTATGCGCCCTTTGGCGATGTGTACCTGTCGACGCTTGAGTTTGTGGCGCGTGTGCGCAATCGCACGTCTGCCGTGGTGCCCCAAGAGCTCGTGACGCTCAACGCGGTGGAAGATTGTATGGAGCGAGTGCTGGCGCAGGCGCTCTCGACGCTCGACGGTCCGGTCGATATGCTCGACCGCGCGGCACAGCTGCTCGGCGGGCTTGAGCCGGGTGAGGTCGATGGCGCGCTCGAGGCGCACGTGGACCGCAATCGATCTTTCGACGACATCCCGATGGCCGCTGGCAAGCCTGAGGCCTGCTCGCTGCTGCTGATGCTCGTGCGTCAGGGCGAGGCCGCCCGCCGCATGCTGCCGACGGCGCCGATCGTCTCGTCCCGTTCGTTTGCCGAGCGCTCCTGGCCGTACATGCTCGCGTGGTCCGACCTGGGGCTCAACGGCAAGGAGCGTATGGCGGTCGATTCGTTGGCGCGCGCCGAGGTGCGCCGTTTTGCTGACGAGGATACGAGCGAGCGCATGCGAAACGAGATGATGGGCGTGCTGGGCGAGCTGCTGGGTATTTCGCCCGAGCAGATGGAGGAGTTGCGCTCTGAGGACGGTCAGCGTCGCTTGCACGAGGGCATGAAAAAGTTCGAGGGCGAGGTCCAGGACGCCATCGAAAAGATGATGGGCGGCCAGGGTGGCCCGCAGGGTGGACCCCAGGGCACGCCGATGCCGCATCCGCCGGTGGATCCCCGACAGTTCCCATTCTTCTCGCAGAACTAAACTGGGGATGGGATTCGCTCTCAACCCCGATACTTCAACTAGGCATCTTGACCCCATTGTGTTATTCTAGAACAGACGTTCGTGAGTAGTGCGCGGGGCCTTGCCTTGCGCTTGGTAAAAGACGAGGGGAGGTTGGCTTGGTTATTTTGGGCATCGACCCCGGTTTGGCTCATACGGGTTGGGGGATTATCGAGGAGCGGCGTGGCGAGGTTCGCTGCCGTGCCTACGGCTGCATCGAGACCAGTGCCGGAAGTCCGCTCGCGGTGCGCCTGTCGCATATCGCCCGCGACCTCAAGGGTGTCGTGGAGCGTTATCGACCCGATACCGCTGCCATCGAGAGCATTTACTTTGGCGCCAACGTTCGCTCGGCCATCCCTACGGCGCATGCCCGCGGCGCTGCGCTTGTGGCGCTTTCGGAGTGCGCGCTCGAGATTGGCGAGTACACGCCTATGCAGATTAAGCAGGCTGTTGTGGGCACCGGAGCCGCAGATAAGCGGCAGGTCGCCTACATGGTGCGCACGCTCACGCAGCTCGATCACGACCCGCATCCCGACCATGCCGCCGATGCCCTGGCCTGCGCCATCTGCCACGTTAACCTCAGCCGTACCCGGGCGCTTACCGGCGGCGAGTTCTATCAACAGAGAGGAACCGGATACTGATGATCTCCCAGCTCCACGGAACGCTTGTCGAGGCCACGATGAGCTCTGCTGTCGTCGATGTGTCGGGCGTTGGCTTTGAGCTCGGCATCTCGGGCAGCACTGCGGCCACGTTGCCGACGCCCGGCGGCGAGGTCCGCCTCTACACGCGTATGCAGGTGCGCGAGGACGCCATGACACTTTTCGGTTTTTCCTCTAAGGATGAGCGCACGATGTTCGATCGGCTCGTGTCTGTCTCGGGCGTTGGCCCGCGCTTGGCGCTCGCCGTGCTTTCCACCTATACCGTGGGGCAATTGTATTCGCTGGTGATGGCCGAGGACGACAAGGGCATGGCCAAGGTGCCCGGTGTGGGCAAAAAGACAGCTCAGCGTCTGATCCTGGAGCTCAAGAGCACCTTTGCCAAGGACAAGGGCTTTGTGCCGGTCGACGTGATTCCCGGCCAGGTTGCGATGCCCGTGCCCGCTGCCGCTCCCTCGGCCATCGATGACGCCCGTGCGGCGCTCCTTTCCATGGGCTTTAGCCCGCAGGAGACCGATGTCGCTCTGAGCGGGTATGATGGGCAGGATATGCGTGTCGAGGATCTGCTCGGCGCGGCGCTTAAGCGACTCGGAATGGATGCGTGATGTGGGAAGCCGATGACTCTCAGGACCTGTGGGCGACGCCCGGCAACTCGCCGGCGGCATCCATGGCGCACGGCGAGCGCATGGTGGGCTCGGAGCTGACGGCCGAGGACCTCGATGTCGATCGCACTTTGCGCCCCCAGCGCCTGGACGATTACTGCGGCCAGGAGCATATCAAGCAGAGCCTGCGCGTGTTGATCGAAGCGGCGCAGAGCCGTGGCGAGACGCTCGACCACGTGATTTTCTCGGGTCCTCCGGGCCTGGGCAAGACCACGCTGGCCACCGTTATCGCCAACGAGCTGGGCGCTCAGATCAAGACCACGAGTGGCCCTGCCATCGCGCGCACGGGCGACCTGGCGGCCATCCTTACTAACTTGCAGCCGGGTGATGTGCTGTTTATCGACGAGATCCACCGCCTCAACCGTTCGGTCGAGGAGGTACTGTACCCCGCGATGGAGGACTTTGCCCTCGATATCGTGATTGGCAAGGGTCCGGCGGCGCGCTCGATTCGCCTGGATATTCCCAAGTTTACGTTGGTAGCGGCAACGACCCGCTCAGGCATGTTGACAGGCCCGTTGCGCGACCGCTTTGGCATTTCATATCGCCTGGATTACTACACGGTCGAGGAGCTCGCGCAGATTGTGACGCGCTCGGCGACTATCCTGGGCGTGACGATCGACCACCCCAGTGCACTCGAGATCGGCTCGCGTTCGCGCGGCACGCCACGTCTTGCCAACCGCCTGCTCAAGCGCGTGCGCGATTACGCACAGGTGCGCGGCAACGGTCCCATTGAGCTCGATATCTGCCGTCAGGCACTCGAGTTCTTTGAGATCGACGAGCTCGGTCTGGACTGGATGGATATTCGCATTTTGGAGACGCTCGCCAAGACGTTCTCCGGTCGTGCCGTGGGACTTACGACCCTTGCCAGCGCGGTGGGCGAGGACCCGGGCACGCTCGAGGATGTCTATGAGCCCTATCTGCTGCAGTGCGGGCTGATGATTCGTACACCGCAGGGCCGTCAGGCAACCCTTCGCACCTTTGAGCACCTGGGGATTGAACCTACCATTTAGGGCGCTTTGTTTTGGCGGGCTGTTAAGCTATCGCTGAGCATTGGATAAACATATCGCCATTCATCGGTTACGGGTGTTTTACTATTGCGCGCCCGTGCTATGCTGAATTGGTCTTTTTCTCATTCGGTAACGAAAGGACCGCCCATGCCTACTGACATCGAAATCGCACGTTCTGTCACGCCGCTGCCTATTACCGAGGTGGCCAAGAACGCCGGCGTCGACGTTAAGCACCTTATTCCGTACGGCTTCGACAAGGCTAAGGTCGACTATTCACTGCTCAACGAGCCGACTGATCACCAGGCCAAGCTCGTCCTCGTGACCGCTATCAACCCCACGCCCGCCGGCGAGGGTAAGACCACTACGACCATCGGTCTGGCCGATGGCCTGCGCCGTCGCGGTGTCAAGAGCGCCGTGGCCCTTCGTGAGCCTTCGCTCGGTCCCGTCTTCGGCGTCAAGGGCGGTGCCGCCGGCGGTGGCTGGGCGCAGGTCATCCCCATGGAGGACATCAACCTGCACTTTACTGGTGACTTCCATGCTATTGGTGCCGCCAACAACCTGCTGGCCGCCATGCTCGACAACCATATTCAGCAGGGCAACCAGCTCGGTATCGATGTTAAGCGCATCACCTGGAAGCGCGTTATCGACATGAACGACCGTCAGCTGCGCCATGTCATCGACGGCATTGGCGGCAAGGCCCAGGGCGTGCCGCGCGAGGATGGCTTTGACATTACCGTTGCCTCCGAGGTCATGGCGATCCTGTGCCTGTCCACGAGCATCAACGATCTTAAGGAGCGCTTGGGCGAGATCGTTGTCGGCTACAGCTATGCCGGCGAGCCCGTCCGCGCACGCGACCTTAAGGCCCAAGGAGCTATGGCCGCACTGCTCAAGGATGCGCTCAAGCCCAATCTGGTGCAGACGCTTGAGGGTACGCCCGCGTTTGTCCACGGCGGTCCCTTCGCCAATATTGCCCACGGCTGCAACTCCATCATGGCCACGCGTATGGCTATGCGTTTTGGCGATGTCGCCATTACCGAGGCCGGTTTTGGTGCCGATCTGGGTGCCGAGAAATTCCTGGACATCAAGTGCCGCATGACGGGCGTTCGTCCCAACGCCGTCGTGGTCGTCGCGACCGCTCGCGCCCTTAAGTACAACGGCGGTGTTGCCAAGGCCGACCTCAACGAGGAGAACCTCGAGGCACTCAAGGCTGGCATGCCCAACCTGCTGCGTCATGTCGACAACATCCAGAACGTTTATGGTCTGCCCTGCGTGGTCGCCATCAACCGTTTCCCGACGGACACCGAGGCCGAGCTCGAGCTCATCGAGTCCGAGTGCCAGAAGCTGGGCGTCAATGTGAAGCTGTCCGAGGTCTGGGCCAAGGGCGGCGAGGGCGCACTCGAGCTGGCCGATGAGGTCATGCGTCTGATTGAGCAGCCGAGCGAGCTCAAGTTTGCCTATGAGGACGGCGCCGATGTGGCCAACGCTCTTGAGGCCGTTGCCACCAAGGTCTACCGCGCCGACGGCGTTGACTTTACGCCGGCTGCCAAGCGTCAGCTCGTCGAGCTGCGCGAGAACGGCTTTGGTAACCTGCCGGTGTGCGTCGCCAAGACGCAGTACAGCTTTAGCGACAACGCCAAGGCTCTGGGCGCTCCCGAGAACTTCCGCATCACCGTGCGCGAGCTCAAGGTTTCCGCCGGCGCCCACTTTGTGGTCGCGTTGACTGGCAGCGTTCTGACCATGCCGGGCCTGCCCAAGGTGCCCGCGGCCGAAAACATCGACGTCGATAACGACGGCAACATCACTGGCCTGTTCTAGGCCTGTTGCCCCTAGCTACCTGCCCGCCCCGCCGTGCCCCCAAGGCCCGGCGGGGCTTTTGTTTTCTAGCCGCGTTGAAGGCCGAAGAGCTTGGCGTTGCGCTCGGCGACCATCATGTTGATATCGGCGATTTCCATCTCGCCGTCAATGTAGGGCTGGTAGGTGCCGTATGGGTCGCCAGCCCCCAGGCTGCAACTGCCGCAGTTATCGCAGCTGCCGTTTCCGCAGCCGGCGAGTGCCAGCTTGATGATTTCCTCGCGCTCGACACGCGTCGTGTCTTTGATGAGCTTACTTTTTGCCATAACGTTTCTCGATTCGCTTGTTGCCACCTGTCGCGCATGTCTTGTAGATACCGACGGACTCTGCCCATCATAGGCTTTTGCGCGGGTAGAATGCATGGATAACTTGAGGCTCACGCGCGACGGAAAGGAATCGTTGCATGGATCAGGACAAGACAACCGTGATGGGCGGCTACGGTTCCGCGCAGGCTGGCGATAGCGCCGATGCGACCCGCGTTGTTCCCAACCCCGGTTATACCGACCCTGCCGCGACGCAGCCTTCTGCCGAGCCCACCCGGGTTATGGGCTATGGCGACACGGCGCAGGATTCTTACGCTGCATCTTCGCAAGGCTCCTATGGCAACGCAGCTCCGGACCCGTTTGATTACGTGCCGCAGAATCCCATTCCGCAGCCTCAGCAGACGACGTATATGCCTCGCACGGCGCAGTCTCGCTACGAGTCGCGCGAGCCGTATCGCGAGTACCCCAAATCGATCCCGCAGTATGGTGAGGACGAGGAAGAGACGCCGTCGCGTTCGTCGAGCGTGATCAAGAAGATCCTCATCGTACTGGCGATCTTCTTTGCGCTGTCGGTTGTGTTTGCCATCGTGTCGGGCATGCTTAACAAACGAGGGAGTTCAACGGCCGATGCCACTGCCGAGCAAACCGAGTCCGCCTCGTCTAGCACCGTCGATCTTAGCGATATCCCGGGGCAGTACTGGTCCAACGCCAAGAAGATCCTCAAGTCGCGCGGCGCCGATCTTTCGAATGCCGTGGTCCTGACTGATGATGGCTCAACGCCCGTCGTCGATGCCAACTGGGTCGTTACTTCTGCCTACTATAACGACAACGGCAACCTCGAAATTCAACTCACGCACAAGAACAGCTCGGGCAACTCGTCCGACGGCCAAAGCGGTACCGACAGCTCGAGCTCCAATACGCTGGAGGACTTGAGCAACAAGGCACAGGAGTTGGGAGACAAGGCCCAAGAGCTGGGCGACACGGCCCAGAACCTGGGCGACACCGCTCAGAACCTGGGTGATATGGCGACGGATGCCTGGAACGCGCTGCAAAACGGCATCTCGGGCGCGCAGGGAAACTAGCTGGTAAGTGGGCTACAGCTGCTCTGCTGGACGGTCGGGCGAGCTAAAGCCCGAATCAAACGTGACGACGCATGAGACGTTGGGCCGGCGCTCGTGCACGATGCGCGTGACGAGCTCCAGCAGCTCCTCGTCGGATATGTCAAAGCCGTCGGGGCGCACAAGGTCAAATGACACAAAGCCATCGTGTTCGTGAAGGTCGTGGATGGAAAGCGCGGGGTCGATCTGCATGACGCCGCGCTTGACCCAGCCGCGCAGGTCGTCGCCGGTGGTGGCGATAGGGTCGCAGTGCAGCGTGATATCGATGCCCATTTGGCGCTTGATGTCGTGCTCGATGGTGTCCAGGATCTCGTGGTGCTCAAATGCGTCGCCCTCGCCGGGCATCTCCACGTGGGCGCTGGCAAACTGACGACCGGGGCCGTAGTCGTGCACCATCAGGTCGTGTGTGCCTAGGACCTGCGGATACGACATGATCTTGTCGCGGATTGCCTGGACGAGCTTGGGGCCGGGCGCTTGTCCCAGCAACGGGCTGATGGCGTCGCGCACTAGGCCCATGCCGCTGATGCAGATGAAGATGCCCACACTCAGGCCTGCCCAGCCATCGAGGTCAAAGCCGGTCGTCTGCGAAATAAGTGCCGCCGCCAAGACCGAGCCCGAGGTGATGACGTCGTTTTTGGAGTCCTGTGCTGTGGCAATGAGTGTTTCGGAATCGATACGGTTGCCCAGCGCGCGGTTGAATGCGGCCATCCAGAATTTGACGAGCATGGACAAGACGAGAGTGGCTAGGGAGACCAGCGTGTAGGCGGTGGGGGAGGGCTTGATGATCTTGGTGACCGACTCGAGGATCAGGTTGATGCCGACGGCGCAAACTAGGACGGCGACGAACAGACCGGCTAGGTACTCGTAGCGGCCGTGGCCATAGGGGTGGCCTTCGTCTGCCGGGCGGCTGGCAAGGCGGAACCCGAGCAGGCTCACGATGTTGCTCGAGGCGTCGGAGAGGTTGTTGAAGGCGTCGGCGATGAGCGAGACAGAGCCGGCGAGCAGGCCCGCGATGCCCTTGGCCAGGCACAGAGTGATGTTGAGGCCAATGCAGATGAGGCTTGCGGCGAAGCCCGCGTTGGTGCGGCAGGAGGTATCGACCGGCTCGCCCTCGCTGCCGGGAACAAGCGTATGTACCAGCCGATTTACAAATAGCATAGCGGTCGTCCTCACAATCATGTTTAAGGGGATAGTGTAGCTCGCGCGGAGGCGCTGTGCACCGATGCTCAGAAAATGCAGCAATGGTCTGCCTGTGCTAACGAGCGAGCCTTCTCGTCTGCCTGGGTGGTCCATTTTGGGCCACATGGGTATGGGCATGTGCCTGTTTGCTCGACATACTTAATGTCGACAGCCCCTGCGCAAAGGAGGATGTATCCATGGACGAGATGTTTGCCATTAAATGCCAAAACTGCGGCGGCCCTATGTACTCACACCAAGCTAAACGCAGCTTTGAGTGTGCCTATTGCGGCACGGTCATCCCATGGCAGGCGGACGCCGGAGAGCCCAAGAGCGCTTTGGGCATTCGTCATACGCCGTTGACGGTGGTGGATGGATTGCTCAAGCTCACGCATGTGTCGCAACTCGAGCGCCCGGAGGACCCGGACTGGTATTTCTTCAATTCGCACTGGCGCAATCAGTCGGTCCTGGAACATCTGCTGTGGGAGGATCGCGGCACGGCGCAGGAGTTCCAAGAGGCCACGCATGTGAGCATTCCTTGCCCCTTTTGTGGGGCGTCCTTTGAGGGCGAGTCAACGCAGCGTGTGTTTGAGTGCCCGTCCTGCGGCAACAAGATCGGCATTGCCGACCTGCTCAAGCCGGGGACGTTTAGCAAGCGTCTGACCATGGGCGTGGGTGCGGAGTATGTGCCGGATCAGGGTATTCCCTGCGAAATCTCGCCGCAGCAGGCACGTGCCAACGCGCTGCAGCTGGTGCGCCAGTACCCGGATGCCTTTGCCGGGCACGACGTGGAAGATGCGATCCAAAACGACATGATGCTCTTCTATTTCCCCATGGCGCTGGCGGACCTGCGCATGATGGCGAGCTTCCCGGGCAAGGGCCTGAGCAAGGAAACCCTGGTGTACTACGAGGTGCTCGACTGGGCATACCCCAGGGCAAACTACCTGGACGTTCGCCTCATGGGCATTTTGGAGCCGTGGGACTTTGCCAAGGTCGGTCCGTTCGATCCCGCCATGCAGGAAGGCGACTTCCGCGTCGTCTCCGTCGATGCGTCTACCAAGGACCAGGTGGTCATTGATAAGTTGGCGCTTGACGTTGCGGGCAACGACGCTGAGGCTGTACTGGGGCTCAATAAAAAGAGTATCCGCACGTGGGCATGCAAGGCCCGCAAGCACAAGGACGGCCTAGTTATGGTGCCGGTGTACTTTGTCGACCGTCCGGCAACGGACGGCCGCGACGGCGAGCAGGTGCGCATTGCCGTAAACGGCCAGACGGGCCGCGCGGCCGCGGTGGTGTTTAGCGACAAGCGCGAAACGCATATCGTGGCGCCGCTCAGCCCGAGCCTGCATCTGTCCGGGGAGAGCACCGTACATGCCGCGCCCGTCGAGGTCAAATATGTTAAATCTCCGTTCCTATACCAGATCGTGCGCCGTGGAGGCGGCGAGCAACCGCGCCAGGTGGCAGCGGCAGCCGAGGGTTCCTACCGAGAGGAAAAGCCCAAACGCAAGGGATTGTTCGCTGCGATATTTGGGAAGTAGGGAAGTGCAGCACGGGACGGCTCGCAGGCATGGGGGCTGCCATCCGGTAGTTTGGCAGGGGGTAGATGTAAATAAACGGTGGACCGGCTGCAAAAGGGCCGCCTCGCTGGGCAAGATCAGGTTGTGCCACGGAACCCGCTCCTCAGTTAGTCACACTTCGGAAGCGCGGGCAACGCAGGTGCAAGTGTCTTGAGGGCCGGCTGCAACCGGTCCTTTTCTGTGGCAGCCAATGGGCCCACATCAGACGAAGGCCGCGTCTTTGCCTGTCAGGTCACGCTCGCCAGCCACGGCTAGAATGTCGTTGCCGGCGTCCATGACCGGTATTGTTTTGTAGCGTGCATCGCAACCGCGAGTGCGCCTGCGACGGCTGCGGTGGTTTCGGTCGCAACGTGCTGCTACCCTTGCGTTTCGCCATTGGTCGCTTCGTTGATGGCGCGGTACTCGGCACTCAGCTCGCGCGCCAGCTCTTCCTTGCTTGGAAGATATGGCAGGTATTTGGCGGCAAACACTTGGTCGTTGTCTTCGGGCAGCGTGTACTCGACGATCGAATCGCTTTTGTCCGCGCAGAGCACGATGCCTATGGGCGGATTGTCGCCTTCGTTCATGAGTTCGCGCGTGTAGTAGTTCACATACATTTGCATCTGGCCCAGGTCCTGATGCGTAAGGTCATCGGTCTTAAGGTCGATGAGCACGAAGCAGCGCATCAGATAGTTGTAAAAAACAAGGTCAATATAGAAATGGCGCCCATCAAAGGTGATGCGCTTTTGGCGCGCCTCGAAAGCGAAGCCACGGCCAAGCTCCAGCAGGAACTTCTGAAGATGCGTGATGAGCGCCTGCTCTAGATCGCTCTCACGAAACGTAGCATCGTCCGAGAAACCTAAAAACTCCAGTACATATGGGTCGCGGATGATATCCTCGGGGCGACGAGCCGGGGCGCTCTTTTGGATTTCCTGGGTGACGGCCTCTTTGTCCTTGCTGGCAAGAAGGCGCTCGCGGAACATGGTGTTGATCTGGCGCTCGAGCTGACGCGTGCTCCAACGAGAATCGGCGCATTCGTTCATGTACCAGGCGCGAGCATCAGGGTCGGGAATGCGCATCAACCTGCGGTAATGAGTCCAGCTCAATTCGCTACGCAGTGCGTCGCGAATTGGAAACGCAAGAAAGAACTGACGCATATTGCGAAGGTTTGCGATGCCAAAGCCTCTTCCGAAATCCGCGGTAAGCCTTCTGGAGAGGCCTGCAATCAATGCCTCCCCATATGCTGCGCGCTCCTCTCCGCCCTGCTCGTCAACAATGCTCTTGCCGATCTCCCAATACGCCTCAACCATCGCAAAGTTAACGGCGGTATAGGCCTTGTCGCGAGCGGCGTTGAGAATTGAGGAGACCTGCTTGTAAAAACCTTCGGGCACGATTGCCGATTCTCCACGGTTTACCAGTTCGCCCATCACTGTCGCCCCACTTTCCTCTTGTGGAATGCATCTTTATCGTATCTAGTTTAAAGCCTCGCGCGGACACGAATTGCTGTGCTGTCTGGCACCTTCGCATGGGAGCCTTGCGGTGACTAAAATGTGGCAATAGAGACAGTTTTAGCGAACCCCACGGGAGTGACGCGTATGGACAACAACACGCTGCTATTCCAGGACAAAGGTTCGGGTAGGCTTAAAGACGTTAAGATCTACCCCAATCGTATCGAGGTGCTCAAGAAGGGTACTTTCGGCGGCAAGCACACCGAGATTGTCTATCTTAAGGACATCACGGGGGTCAACAGGATCAAGGGCCGCGACGTTTTCCTACGTAACAGGCTGTTGACTGCTTGCGTCTTTAGCCTGAGCAGCCGCTCCCAAGCTCAGGAGTTCGTGAATGCGCTGAACATGGTGATGTAGCCGATAACGGCGTTCGGGCTAAGGTAAAAATCGGGGCGCAGAACGGTATTCTGCGCCCCGATTGAGTTGATGCGCCCAAAAGACTGGCTTGCCTATTCGTTAACGTCTTCGGTATTGTCGCGGTCACTGGCAAGCATTGCTGCGCCGGCGACCGTCGTCGCTACGGCGGCGGCAGCGAGCCCGGCGGCAACGCCAGAACCGTCGCCCGTGTTGGCGAGCTTTCCGCCCGAGCTCTTGCCCTGGTCTCTCTTGTTGCCCTTGCCGTTCTTGTCGGCGCTGTCTGCGTTGGAACCCGTGCCGCTGCCGTTGCCGCCCGCACTGCCCGAGGCCGCTACGGTAAAGCTTGCGGCTCCGTCGCTGGCGAGCGTGTAGTTCTGCGCCGCGTTGCCCAAGAGACCGTTCACGCGCACCCAGTACGTTCCTGCGGCAAATGTTTCGCCCTCGGCCATTGCCGTGCCCGGAGCGCCGTCCGCGTCGTGCACAAACTCGAGCTGGGCCGTGCAGGCATCGGTTTCGAGTTTGCCCTCGAGTGATGCCGCAATCTTGGCGCGCACGTCTTCGCTGGCCTTAAGGCCTTCGAGTCCCTCAAAATGGGGCGTCAGCGCGCGTGGATCGATATCGATGGGCACAGAGCCCTGCAGCCCCGTAACGGTCTCGTTGCCCAGGGCGTCGACATCCACGTATTCAATGGCAAACGCATGGCCCGAAGCCGCCACGTTGAGTACGTTGCTGCTGTCGACAAGGCGGAAATGGCCCTCGCCAACGGTCTTGCCATCCTGGAGCGAGGCATCGCTCAGCGAGTCGCCGTACGTCATGCGCATGCGGGTCGGGAGGTAGTACGAAGCTGTCTGCTTGTGCGGTGTATCGTAATTGCGTTGGTAGACGCTCCGGGCCAGTGCCGCATCAACAAAGTCGGATACGATGATGCCAATGTGCTTGCGGCAGTCCGCCTTTGTGCTCTCATTTCCGGTGCTGTTTATATACGAGCTCTTGTACAGATGCTCGTCGACCACGCGCGCCGCGGTATAAGGGTCGTTTTGCGTGCAGCTCGTGTAGTTGATAAACCAGCAGCGCTCCGTTACCTGCACCGTTGTCCCGTCCTCGGCAGGGATATATACGAGGTTGCGCTCGAGTTCGGTCGCTGCCTTCAGGGCCATATCGACCCAGTCGATTTTACTGGACCCCGTGCAGCTGTAATGGTCTTGGGCATATACCGTTGTGCTATAGGGCTCTTTGTCGCCCGTATTGCCCGCAGCCTCAAAGCCTTGCTCGTATTTCACGAGGCACATGGACTTTCCGGAATGCGCCTTGATTTTGACGTCCCATTCGGTGAGGTCGAGGCCCCACGTGTGGCCGTCTACGCTGTTGCCGGCGAGCCTAAATCGACGCAGCAGGACGATCTTTCCGCGCACCTCGCCCAGCGTGGGGACGTGGCTCGACGTGTAGAACAGATCGGGGTTATCGGCCATAACCTTGGCGAAGGCCGTCGTTATGCTTTCGTCGGTAGCCTCGTCGTTGCCGCGCGATGCGAGCATGATGAGCGCTTCTGACGGGTGTTCGTTCAAAAACGTTTTGAAGTACCCGATGACATCGGAGAGATGCAGAAAGTTCCCGTCTTTTTTGCGCAGGTAGAACATCCCATGGTCGATGCCAGGGTTGTCGCCCTTTCCGAGCCGGATATCAAAATAGCGGATTCCCTCGAGCAACTGCGTTGGTATGTAGTCCTGCTGGCACTTTACAAGCGAGGTTTGGGGCTCGGTGTCGTTGTCCACACTGCAAGTGCTCGAATCGTGCGTGCCCGGGATGCTCAGCTCGTCGAGGTACTTGTTGCCATCGACGTAGCTCATCCAACATGGTCCGTCGACGTAGCTGCTATGCGTGGTCCAGTCGATACTTCTAACCGTGGTATTGATCTTGCCCATGTCGTAACCGACAAGTTCGAGCTCCCACGGAATGCTCTCCCTCTTGTGGCAGATCTTGTTGTTGTCTTGGTCTTTGCCGTCCTTTTCTATGGCCAGGTAATTAATGTTTTTTTCCTCGTTTGTGCGGTCTCGGATGATGTAGGTTCCGTTTAGCTGGCGGTCGAACGCAAAAGAGCGGCTGGGCTTGCCGTCATGCTCGCCACTCCATACGTGGATGACCTTTCCATCTTTGTCCGAGTCGCCATCGACCGACCAAATGCTGTAGCCCGTCTTCTTGTGCTCTTCGAAATTGAGCAGGGTGCGGATGGCATACCAGTTTGTGCCGTCCGCATCGGTCCCTACGTGCTCAAGGATGAGCTTGCTGGACGTGCCGTCATTAAACAGGTGGCAGACGTTGCCGATGACGTTGCCGTCTTCGTTGACGCTCGCGGTGCGAAAATAGCCCGCGGGGCGAAGGCGAATGACGAACTTGTCGAGGCTGGCCGCTGGTTTGGGCGTATCGTCTGCAAACGCCGCTCGCAGGGGAAGGCCCAATCCTGCGGTTTCGGGCAGGCTTGCAAGCGGCGACAACGCTGCAAGTCCAAGGCCCAGCGTAAACGCTCGGCGACTGATGGCATGATGTTCGGCCATGACTCCTCCATTCGCAGAGTGCGGTTATGCGATAGTTTTGGTCACTATACTGCCCAGATGTTTAAAGATGCTGGTTTAATTGTCTGCGCGGCGCAATAAATCGGTGGGCGGACGCGTTGGGGCGCTTGCCTATTTGTGCTGCTACCGCGCTGGGGGTGGTTTTGCCGCCCGGCATCTTCGCGTTCGTCGGCTGCCGGCATAAGAAAGGGAGGGTCGGTTTACCGGCCCTCCCTTAGTACGAAGCGCTGGGGTACCGTCGCTTGTTTGCGCTGCGCTCGTGTTTCCCGCTGCGCTCGCCAGTCGCTTAGCGCTTGATCTCGATATCCTCGAGCTTGACGTCCATGGCCTCGGTCTTGGCCTTGGCGATATCATCGGCAAATTCCAGGGACTTCATCATGGTCTCGACGGCGTCCTTGTGCTCCTCGACGTTGTCGATGCGCACGTAAACGCTGCCGCCTTCAACGTCGGTAAAGCACTCGGTCGTTACGCCGCCCGAGTGCGTAAAGTAAGCACTGCGCCAGGTCTTGCCGTTGTATTTAACGGGGTCGCTCTCGGTCCATCCGGAGTTGGCCTTCCACTTTGCCTCGTAGTCGAACAGTTCGTCGGCGTTCTTATCGGGGTCGAAGATGGGTATGAAGCGGTCGCTCGCATGCTCGCTCTCGGTGAACTTAAACTGGGCCCTGTCGGCGGTGTCGCCGGCAACGTCGGTGATCTCGACGCCCTCGGGAACCTCGACCTTAAACCAAATGAAGTCGGTCCTCATATCCACGGCTGGCTTTTCTGCTCCGCCGCCACCGCCACTGCCGGTAGCGCCACCGCTGCCACCGCAGCCCACCAGGGCAACTGCGGCAAAGAGACTGATGCAGAGGGTGAGAATCGCAAAGGCCTTCTTTTTCATGGTCGTGTCCTCCTCGATCTGTAACCGCCCATGGATTACCTGTCTTTACTGTACGCGTGGACGGCTCGCTAGGGTGGGCCATGTGTCCCATTCTGAGGGCTGGAATTGCGCCGACAAGTGGCAATATGCGCGGGTCCAAAAGAGGGGAGGGCCGATGCTGTCGGCCCTCCCCGGGGCTGGGTGCCCGTTGCTTTAATGGGGCGCATATGCGCAGGTGCGCGTAGGCGCGTGCGGGTGTTCCGTTACTTGAGCTCGATGCTCGAAATCTCGACTTCGCGCGCCTCGGAAACTGCCTCTGCCATGTCATCGGGGAATTCGATGGAGTTGAGGAGCGCCTCGGCTTCTTTCTTGTGCTGGTCGAAGTTCGAGATGAGGACGTAGACGCTTCCCGGCTCAACGTCGGTAAAAAGCATGGTTGAGACGCCGCTGTTGTCCTCGTACGTTCCGACGAGCCACGTCCTGCCGTTATACTCGACGGACCCGCCATCCTTCCACTGGAACGTATCCCCCTTCTTTTCCGCCTGGTCGGCGTGGGATTCCTCAGCTGTCAGCGCTTTTTTCCAAACGGGGATAAAACGATCGGCCGAGGCGTTCTCGTCTTCGGGGAAGGTGAGCTGGACCCTGTCGGCATTCTTGCCGGCGGAGTCGCTTACGCCGACGCCCTCGGGCATCTCGACCTTAAACCAAATGAAGTCAGTCTTCTTGGCGACGGGAGCTTTTTCCTTGCTCTCGCTCTTGGAGGCGCTGCCGCCGCCCGATGCGCTCCCGCCGCAGCCGACAAGGGCAAACGCGGCAAAGAGGGCGATGCAAAGGGAAAGGATCGATAGGGTCTTTTTCTTCATGGTGGCGTCCTCCTTGTCTGCCAGGGACATCATGTGCCGCGGATCGCTGGGGCAGCGGTGACGCATGCACATGATGCCTTTGTTTACTGTGCGGTTATTCCTCCATTCGTCGTCCGGTGCCGTGATGAGCTTGCCCCAACATAGGGCTCCTTACCTATATGTATGCCCCAGTTGCCGCTGCCCGGAAGTCTCGAAAGGTGGGCCATGTGTCCCATGCTTGCGTTGACATGGCCTATCGTTCGTCATAGAAATCCGCGATGGCCAGTTGCGCTGACGCTTATGTACTTATGGGCTAGACTAAGCACCATTATGTGTTTGACGCGGTTGGTCGGCGGTTGCCACCCGACCGATGTATACGACTTGAGGGTGCATGCGCATGAGCCAAGAGATGATGGACAAGACCTGCCGCGGGTTTGCCGAGGCGCTGGCCGCGCGCGAGCCGGTTCCCGGCGGCGGTAGCGCGAGCGCCTTTGTGGGCGCACTGGGAGCCTCACTTTGCGGAATGGTTGCGCGCTACGGTGCGACCAATCCCGCGCTTGCTGCTCGTGCGGATGACCTGACGCGCGCGTTTGCCCAGGCTGATGAGCTGGCCCAGGAGCTTGTCGAGTTGGTTTCCGAGGACGTTCGTGCCTACAGGCGGGTGTCCGCGGCGTACGGTATTCCGCGTGACGATCCGGCTCGAGCGACCGCGATTCAGGATGCGCTGCATGTGGCCGCTATGCCGCCGTATCGCATTATGGATGCCTGCGGGCGCGCACTGGCGCTGCTCGAGGACATGGCCGACAAGGGTTCGCGTCAGCTGCTGTCCGATGTGGCGTGCGGCGCTGTGTTCTGCCGTGCCGCCATGCAGGGCGCGAGCTTGACGCTCTTTGCGAACACCACGTCTATGAAGGATCGTGCACGCGCCGAGGAGCTCGAGGCGGCGTGTGATGAGTTGCTCGACATATGGTTGCCGCGCGCCGATGCGCTGGCGCGCCGCGCCTCCGACGCTGCAAGGAAGAGAGGATAGCCATGGCTGAGCTACTGAAGGGTGCTCCCGTTGCTCGCGCGCTGACCGAGGAACTTGCTGTTCGCTGTGCCGCTTTGCGTGAGCGGGGCGTTGTTCCGATGTCGGCTATCGTGCGTGTAGGTGAACGCGAGGACGACCTATCCTACGAGCGCGGTGCCCTCAAGCGCTGCGAGAAGGTTGGCATTGAGGCTCGCCGCATTTTGCTTCCCGCCGATGTTTCGCAGGACGAGCTGTTGACGGCCATCGAGGACATCAATATCGATTCGGCTGTCCATGGCTGTCTGATGTTCCGCCCGCTGCCCGCCGGCCTTGACGAGAACACCGTCGCCACAGCGCTCGATCCCGCCAAGGACGTTGACTCCATGACGCCCGCTTCGCTGCTCACCACGCTTTCGGGGCGCGGCGAGGGTTTTGCTCCTTGCACGGCTGAGGCCGTGTTGGCGCTACTGGATCATTACGGCGTTGAGCTGGATGGGGCCAAGGTCGCGGTCGTTGGTCGGTCGCTGGTGATCGGGCGTCCTGTTGCCGCCATGCTTACGGCGCGCAATGCGACCGTGACGACGTGTCATACGCATACGCGCGACCTTGCTGCCGAGTGCCGTGCGGCTGATATTGTGGTTGCGGCCGTTGGACGCGCGCGCACGATTGGCGCGGATGCGGTTCGCGAGGGCCAGACGATCATCGATGTGGGCATTAACTGGGATGAGGACGCTGGCAAGCTGGTGGGTGACGTCGATTTTGTTGCCGCGGAGCCGGTCGTTAACGCCATCACGCCCGTGCCGGGCGGTGTGGGCGCCGTGACGACGGCGATTCTCGCCAAACACGTGATCGAGGCGGCGGAGCGCGCATCGAAATAGGTTTTTGACCACAGGGGTTGCCAGCGCCGCGGTTTCGCCCTTTCTGCGCCGAAGCGATACACTGTTATCGTTTGATTTCTTCGCTCAAGGAGGATGCGCATGCCGTGCACAACGATTTTGGTTGGTAAGAACGCGAGCTACGACGGGTCGACCCTGGTCGCGCGTAACGAGGACTCGTCCAACGGGGTGTTTGAGCCCAAGCGTATGCGCGTGGTGCATCCCGACGAGCAGCCGCGCGTCTACACGAGCGTCCTGAGTCACCTAACCGTTGAGCTGTCCGACAATCCCATGCGCTACACGAGCGTCCCCGATGTTGTCCCGGGCCACGGCATCTGGGCCGAGGCCGGTTTCAACGAGCTCAATGTCGGCATGTCCGCAACCGAGACGCTCACCACCAACGAGCGCGTCCGCGGCGCCGACCCGCTTGTGGACTACCTGCCTGCCAAGGGCAACGAAGGCGAGGATGGATACGTTCCGGCGCAGCCCGGTGGCTTGGGCGAGGAGGACATGGTGACCCTGGTCCTGCCGTATGCCAAGTCCGCTCGCGACGGCGTTCGTATCCTGGGTGATCTGCTCGAGCGCTACGGCACCTACGAGAACAACGGCATCGCCTTTAGCGACGTGGACGAGATCTGGTGGCTCGAGACCATCGGCGGCCACCACTGGATCGCCAAGCGCGTGCCCGATGACGCCTATGTGACCATGCCCAACCAGCTGGGTATCGACAGCTTTGACCTGGACGACGCTGAGGGCGCCCAGACCGACCACATGTGCTCCGCCGACCTGCGCTCCTGGATGGCCGAGTGGCATCTGGACCTGACGCTGGGTGTCGAGGGCGACGGCCCGGCGACGGTATTCAACCCGCGCGAGGCCTTTGGCTCGCACAGCGACAGCGACCACGTTTACAACACGCCGCGCGCCTGGTATATGCAGCGCTGCCTCAACCCCAGCGACGTGTGGGACGGCCCCGATGCCGACTACACGCCCGAGAGCGATGACATCCCCTGGAGCCGCGTGCCCGAGCGCAAGGTGACCATCGAGGACATTAAGTACGTGCTTTCGAGCCACTACCAGGGCACGGAGTACGACTACTACGGCAGCAAGGGCACGCCCGCCACACGCGGCGCCTATCGCCCCATCGGCATCAACCGCAACAGCCAGCTCGCCGTGCTGCAGCTGCGTCCCTATGCGCAGCCGGCCTACCGCGCCGTGCAGTGGATGGCCTTTGGCTCCAACTCGTTTAACGCGCTGGTTCCGCTGTACGCCAACGTCGAGACCATGCCCGAATACTATGCCGACACGCAGGCTCGCGTGACGTCCGAAAATTTCTACTGGGCCAACCGCCTGATCGGAGCGCTGGCCGACGTCCGCTTCCATGAGTGCGGCCGCGCTGTGGAGGACTACCAGGAGAAGGTCGGCGGCATGGGCCACAAGCAGATTCACGACGTTGACGCTGTCGTAGCCGCGCTGCCCGAGGCCGAAGTGCCTGCCGAACTTGCACGCGCCAACGAGGCCTTTGCCGAGCGTGTTCGCGTGGAAACCGATGCTCTACTGGGCAAGGTGCTCTACACTACGAGCTGCGCCATGAAGAACTCTTTCGCGATGAACGACAACGTGAGGTAGGGATTTCCCGTCGATCGAATAGCGCTAAAACGCTTTGTCGCTTTCACTCGATCTTGGGTACAAGAACGCCAATGCAGTTGTTTATGATTGGAGACAACCATGGTTATGAAACTCGATCAGCTTGTTAACGGCGCCATCAACGTTGGCTTTGGCGCTGCCGCCGTTGCCGTCGAAGGCGGCAAAAAGGTCCTCGACGACCTTAATACCAAGGGCGAACAGGTTCGCAAGGACACCGCCACCCCCGATATCGCCCGCAGTGTGTCCGACATGTTTGAGCAGGCCGGTGGCACCATCTCCGACCTGACCGAGCGCCTGGGCATGCAGGGCGAGACTGCGGCACAGCGCGTGCTCGATGAGCTCATCCTGGCTCGCGTCCGCGTTATGACCGCCCCCGAGCGCACGGCCTTTTTGGCCCATGTGCGCGACATCGTCGATTCGGTCGAGGATAACGTGACCTCGGTGCCCGTCGAGTCCGTTGAGCCCGACGATGCAGAGGACACCGAAGAGGCTGAGTAACAGCGCAGATGGCAGATTCCACCACCGATTACAACAATCTAGATCCCTTGGGTGACGAGGCGGCGGTTGTCGATGAGGTCGATGCTGCCGTCTCGGGCGCTCGCAAGAAGCCGCGTGCTGTCGATATGGTCCCCGAAGAGCCCGACGCAATGGCGCCGGACGAGGAATACCAGCTCACGCCGGCAGGTCGTCGTGAGCGCATTGGGCAGATCGTTCGCCTGATCAAAAAGTACCGCGTATGGGATAACCTCACGCCGGTGCGTCTGCGTCGTCTGCTCGAAGAGCTCGGCCCCATGTTCGTCAAGATGGGGCAGATTCTGGCTAACCGCTCCGAGATCTTGCCGCAGCGGTTTTGCGACGAGCTGCGTCGCCTGCGCTCCGACGTAGAGCCGGTGCCGTATGAGGTAGTGCTCCGCTGTCTGGAAGAGGAGTACGGCCAGCGCCTGGGGCAGATGTTCGACGCGATCGACCCCAACCCGCTCGGCAGCGCGTCGCTCGCGCAGGTGCACCGCGCCCGCCTGGTGACCGGCGAGGACGTGGCCGTTAAGGTGCAGCGCCCCGGCGCGCAGCAGGTGATGGCGCAGGACATCGACATCATTCGCTCGGTGGTGCGTATCGTTTCCAAGTTCGTCAACACCGATCAATTCGTTGACCTGCACGGCGTAGTCGAGGAGTTGTGGACCTCGTTTCGCGAGGAGACCAACTTTTTGGCCGAGGCCAAAAACCTCAACGACTTCTACGAGTTCCATAAGAGCGTTCATGGCGTGACGTGCCCTAAATCCTATCTGGACTTGTGCACCGAGCACGTGGTGGTTATGGACTACGTCGACGGCATTTCGATCGCCGATCCTGAACGCTTGGTGGCCGCGGGCTATGACTTGGAAATGATCGGTGCCGCGATTGTCGAGGACTACTCGACGCAGGTGCTCGACGACGGCTTTTTCCATGCCGACCCGCATGCGGGAAACATTATTCTCAAGGACGGCATCGTTTACTTTATCGACTTGGGCATGGTCGGACGCATGTCGAGTCACGATCGCGGTATCGTCAAGGACATGATTTTCGCCGTGGCTGAGGGTGACGTGCCCAAGCTCAAGGATTCGCTCATGCGCTTCGCCGTGACGCGTGGCGACTCGGCTGAGCTCGATCATTCGGCCTTTTTGTCCGATCTTGACTTTATCGTGGCTGACTTTGCGGGCCTTGACCTTAAGGACCTAGATATCGGCGAGTTTTTGACCTCGCTGTTAAACCTCGCGCGTAAGAATGACGTTGAGCTGCCGAGCGTGGTGACGATGTTCGCGCGCGGCATGGTGACGCTCGAGGGTTTGCTGACCGAGTACATGCCCAACGTCAACATGATCCAGATCATCCAAACCCACATTAAAAACGAGAAAAGCACCTATGCGCGCGTGCGCGACATGGGGCGCGATCTTGCCGCGAGCAGCTATCGCGCGGCAAAAGGCTCGCTCGAGGCGGCCGAGTATTTGGGCTTGGCTTCGCGTATGCTCACGCGCGGCCAGCTTAAGGTGAACACGCAGATCATGAGCAGCGATAAGACGCTGCGACAGCTGGGCGGAATTATCGACCGCATGTCGATGGCTATCGTGATCGCCGGTCTGTTTATCGGTTCGTCGGTGGTGTACTACGCGCGCATCGAGCCGGTTGTCCTCGGCATTCCGGTCATCGGCTTCTTTGGCTACGTGAGCGCGCTGGTGCTGGCGCTTATGCTGGGTCGCAATATCTGGCTCAACAGCCACGGCGGCAAGCACTAGAGGCTGCGGCCGTCACCGCATTCTCCTATCGCAAACAATAGCTTTTACCTTGGGCTTCGCCTGCGTGCGAGGCCCTTTTGCGTGATACCATACTGACGGTAATAATCGATGGCCTAGATGGTGGTGCGGAGACGCACGAATGCGCGGTTTTCCTGCGCGTTTGGGAGAATCGGGGTGCAAGTCCCCGGCTGTACCAGTAACCGTAATTCCTCTTGGCTCGGGATGTTCGCGTCGCAGATCGGACGGCGCCCCTGAGCCGTTAAGGTTAAGTCGGATCGCATCCCATCTTGCATGCGGCTGCGGCGTATGCTGCCGGTGTGCATAGGGCTCTGGAGGGAAGAGAGATCCCGATGGGGGAACTCGAGCGCAACATGCGCGATGACGTGGGGCAGCCTCAAGGCAACGCTTCAAGTACAGACAATGGGGGACAAATGGATATGTTTGAGGACGAGCGCGAGCGCGCCTCGTTGCATCGCCGTGGCGCGATTGCACGCGGTGTAGCCAAGCGCGGCCTGGTGGCATTCCTGGCCTTCGCGATGGCCTTTGGCACCACGCCGGCTCAGCTGTGGGCCGAGGGCGCCGAGGGTATTGCCGAGGCCGTGACGCAGGCTGCAACGGGCGAGGACGCAGCGCTTGCGGGCGGTACCGCTGAGCAGAGCGGCGCCGAGGTTTCGGATTCCGAGGGCGCGCCTGCGGCTAGTGCCGCCACAACAGAGGCAGCAACTGGCGACGAAGGCTCGGCGACGGGGGAGAGCCCTGCCACGAGCGAGCAGTCTTCGACGGCGCCCACTGGCCAAGCAGGATCTGCCGCCGCGGCTGCCGTCCAGACAGAGAACCCGACAGAAACCGGCGATGTCGCCAAGAAGCAAGTCGAGGTCTCGTTCTCGATTATCGGCACCGATGCCGACGGCAAGGCTCAGACCTGGGTGGCACCTACGCAGCTTAAGCTCGACGAGGGCTCGACGGCTGCGGACGCCTTCGTTAAGCTGCAGCAGAAGGTGGGCTTCAAGGCGAAATACGATCCGAACACGGCATACGGTTTCTACCTCGAAAGCATCACGTCCCCGAGCGATGGCCGCACGCTTGCCTTCGATCCGGCGACTTATGCCTACTGGCAGCTGTTTGTCGACGGCGCGTCTTCCTCGGTTGGCGCGAGCGGCGTCAAGCTCACCCAGGGGCAGAAGATTGAGTTTGCCTACACGGCTGGTAGCTCGTCCCCTGTCGTTAAGGACCAGGTTGCCGCAAATGTGACCGTCATTGGTCGCGATGCCCAGGGCAAGACTCAGACTTGGGTCGATAACGCGCAGTATGTGGTGACGTCCGGCTCGAACGCACTTGACCTTACAAAGGTCGCGCTTGAGGCGAATGACATCGATGCCGTTGTTGCGGGCTCCTTCATTCTGAGCCTTAAGTACAACGGTGTTGAGCTGGGTACGCCCCAAGATTATTCGACCTATTGGCAGCTGTTCATCAACGGCAAATCGAGCGACTACACGGCGGACAATGTCACCATCCATGCCGGCGATACCGTCACGTGGTTCTACAGTGGCTGGGGCGACCAGCTGCCGTCCGATTCCGTCCATGCTTCCGTTCAGGTCCTCGGTAAGGACAAGGACGGCAAGCAGCAGGTGTGGGCCTCGACGGGCCAGACGAGTCTCAAGGCGGGCTCTACTGCCAAGGATCTCCTTGAGCAGACTGGTCTTGATCTCGTTACTAGTGAAGAGTCTTGGGGCTGGTGCCTCAGCGGCATTAAATCGCCGCTCGACGGTAAGACCTATAAGTATGATCCTGCGACCAAAAGTTATTGGCAGTTCTATGTAAATGGCAAGTTCGCCCAGGTCGGGGCTGGCAACTACGAGCTCCAAGAGGGCGATGCCGTCACCTTTATGTATGGTGCTGACGCCGATGTCCTTCCTGGCCAGGTTCTTGGGTCTATCGATGTTATCGGCCCCGATGTCAACGGGAACGATACGCGTTGGGGCACGGCAAGCAATGTTTCTCTGCCCGAAGGCTCTACGGCTCAGGACCTTATCGAAGCGGTTCTGAAGGCTCAGTCTATCGATTACAAGGCCTCTCAGGGCGGCGCTTACTGGTTCCTGAATTCCATTACTTCGCCGTTCGATCACAAGCCGTATGGCTGGGATGGTGCGACCAAGAAATATTGGCGTCTGTTTATCAACGGAGAGCCCTCATCTCTCTGCGCCAACCAGGTCACGCTCAAGAGCGGCGACAAGGCTACGTTTGCCTACACCACCGATAAATCGCTCATGCCCGATCCCGACAAGATTGTCGTGGACCCGAGTGCGACGACTCCTGATTGGGATGCCGAGTGGGCCGGCTACGGTAACAGCGGCAACGGTACGTCCGTTACGGACGCCAAGACGCCTGCGCAGGCCGCCGGTCTTAAGTGGGCCTTCGATTGGAAGGCCGAGTCTGGTCAGCAGTATGCCAACTGCAGCGAGCCTGTCATTGCTAACGGTTTTGTGTACATCGCGACCGAGAACGAGCTCATTAAGATCGATTCGTCCACGGGCAAAAAGGTTGCCTCTGCGCCGCTTGCCTCCAAGGTGAGCTATACCTCTCGTCCGATCTATACCAATGGCCTTATCATCGTTCCGCTCAACGGCGGTGCGGTCCAGGCGATTACTGCTGACAAGCTGATCTGCAAGTGGCTAACGCCTGGTTTGACGGACTTGACGCAGAGCTCCTGCACCGTCGTTTCGGACGGCGAGTACGTCTATGTAGGCTCGGTCGATATTTCGTATGACGAGAATTACAACGCGACCTACGGCAACGGCTCCTTTGCGCGCATTAAGATTGCCACGGGCGAAGTTTCTTGGCAGAACATCGACCCTGCCGAGGGCTATTACTGGACTGGTGCGGCTTTGACGGATAAGTATGCCATCGTTCCTACGAGCGCGGGCACGCTTAAGTGCATTGATAAGACGACGGGCGATGTCGTTTCGACCATGAAGCTCGGCGCTGTCGCAAATGCCGATTGCATTGCCGATCCGTCCAATGGTTCGACCTTCTATCAGATGACGCACGACGGAATGCTCCATGTGATTTCGCTTTCGGCAAAGGGCGTGCTGAGTGAACAGAAGACGGTTGATCTGGGCCTTACGAATAATCTGAGCGCCCCTGCGGTGTCTGGTGACAATCTGATTGTCGGCGGACAGACGGCTACTGGCTCTGCTCTGGTTCTCTATAACCTGAAGACGGGTAAGACCACGATGGTCGCTGCTGCCGACGGCAAGGCGCTGCCGGCTGGCCTCAACGGTATTGCTGCTACTCCGCTGGTGAGTGTTCAGGGCGGCAAGACCTATGTGTACTTCACCGTTAACAGCGCGGATAGCAAGGATTACGTCAGCTACTCTGCTGGTGGTGGCGTGTATCGCTATACGCTCGGCGACGCAGAGGCGACGCAGATTTATGATGCGGCTGGCCATTACCAATACTGTGACTCTCCGGTCATTGCCGATGCTTCTGGCAACCTCTACTACATCAATGATTCGGGCACGCTGTTCAAGCTCGGGGCTGTTGAGTCTTGGACGGTTGCCTTTAATTCCAACGGCGGGTCTGCTTGCGACACTAAGTTTGTGGCTACGGCCGACGGCAAGCTGGTCAAGCCGGCCGATCCGACGCGCGATGGCTACACTTTCGGCGGTTGGTTCACCGATGAGACTTGCGCGCAGGCGTATGACTTCAGTATGCCGGTGACGGCCGATCTGACGCTGTATGCCAAGTGGACCAAGAATGCCACCAACCCTGGCGGCAATGGCGGTTCTGGCACTAATGGTGGCAACGGTGGCGCTGGCAACGGTTCCGGTGCTGGCACGGGCACGGGTTCCGGCTCCGGCACGAAGGGCCAGCAGGCCGGCGGCGCTATCGCCCCGGGTCATAAGCCGACGACCAAGACGACGGTGTCGACCAAGACCGAGACCAAGGACAACAAGTCCGACAAGAAGGACACCGATAAGTCCGATAAGAAGGACGAGAAGAAGTCTGACAAGAAGTCTGACAAGAAGGACAACAAGTCCGACAAGAAGTCCGATTCCAAGTCCGATACGGGTGCTGCTTCCACGACCACTGCTAAGAAGTCCTCTAGTGCCTCCGAGCAGGAGACTGGCACCAACCCGCTCGCCATTGTTGGCGTTGCCGCCGGCGTCATCGGTCTCGCCATCGTTGGCGTGTTCGTGTTCACCAAACGTCGGTAGGTGAGGGCTGTGTCCAATAAATCCAAGGACGCTGACCCCAAGCAACCAGATTCCTCGTTCATTCAGTTCGACGATGCAAAGCAACAGGGCGCCGCTTCGGCGGCGTCCGCCCCTCGTCGCAAGACGCTCCTCGGCGTCCTGACTGCCGCGTGCACCATTCTGATCGTCGTCTCGCTGGGTTTCGTCCATCCTTCCGAGAGCGGTGCCTGGTCCATCGACTGGATCATTCAGACCGTGACGGGGGAGAGCGTCGTAACCAAGGACACCAAGGTGTCTGGCTCGACTACGACTTCGGGCGAGGCCAGTTCCAAGGATTCTAAGTCATCGAATGACGCAAAAGACGAGTCCAAGCATTCTGATGAGTCCAAGTCCAAGGACGATTCCGAGTCTTCAAACAAGGAATCGGACAAGAACTCGGATAGCAAGAAGTCCGAGGACCAGGACGGCAAGAAGTCTGGCGACAAATCCGCTGCCCAAAATACGGGAGCCGGTGATACTTCCAATGCGTCTGGCGGTGCTTCTTCGGGCGGTGGCCAGTCGTCTGATGGCGCCTCATCCTCTAATGGTGGAAACGCCTCCTCGGGCAGCCAGAGCGGCTCGCAGGAGTCCAGCTACGTAACAGTGACGGTTTCGGTTACATCGAGCGCTGTGGGCAATCCTGTGTCTTCTGGTGGCACCTTTACCTTTAACGAAGGCGCTACCGTCTACGATGCCCTGTGCGCGCTGGGCCTTTCTGTCAACGCACATGGCTCGTCGTACGGCACGTATGTTTCTGCGATTGGTGGTTTGGCCGAGAAACAGTACGGCGGCACGAGCGGCTGGATGTACTCCGTCAACGGCACAACGCCTATGACGGCCTGCAGCAACTACGTTCTCTCCAACGGCGACAACGTGGTCTGGTATTACGTTACAGGCTAGAGGCTTCGACATAGCGCGCCAGACGGGCGGTTCCGACAGACATCCGGGCCGCCCGTTTTTCATGCGAATGGGATTGGGTCGCCGGGTCTCTCGGCAAACAAAAAACCGGTTGGAATGGGAATTCCAACCGGTTATACATTCAAGCAAATAGCGAATCGACTACGACCGTGCGCCCTCGAGGAAGAAGCGGCGGCTGAAGTAGTTGTACCAGGTGACGAGGAACGTGGCGATGGCCTTCATGGCCTGGTAGCCGATGCTCAAAAACGTGACGCCCACAAACATGTACAGGTCGTTGAGGCCCAGGCCGATCACCGACAGGATGGTGAAGATCGTGAACTCGCGCTTGCGGCTCATGCCCTCGCGATGGTCGAACACGTACTTCATGCTGAGCCAGTAGTTGACCACGACGGACGTGGTAAACGAGACCGTGGTGCTCATCAAAAAGTCGAGGTGAAACAGCTCGACGAGCGCAATGAGCATACCCCAGTCGATGCCAAAGGAGATAAGACCCACGACAGCGAACTTGAGGAACTGCTTGGTATGAGGTTGTGCCAGTGCCTTGCGCACGTAATCACATCCAATGCGTTGATGAATCGAGCAGAGGATACTTTAGAGCTTTTGCAAGGGAAACGTAAGGTCCTTGCCAAGAACTATACGAACTCGCCAAATTTTCAAGAGCTAATCCGCAAACGTTGAAAATTTGCCCGTATACGAGCAAAGCCCACGAACGACACAGCGCTCGACGTGCGTCATCCGTGGGCATCGTAAAGCTGTAAGGTTGCGAGTTACTTGGTCTCGTCGCCTTCCAGGAAGATCTTTCGGGTCACAAAGTTGTAGACCATGACAAGCGCGGTGGCGCAGATCTTGGCGATATTGGCCTCGAGTCCCAGACCGGCGTTGAGTGTCAACACGATAGCGTCGTTGAGTACCAGGCCGATCACGGACAGCACGACAAAGATAATGAACTCGCGGCGGCGGCTCATGCCCTCCTTGTGCGCAAACACGTACTTCATGCTGGCGAGGTAGTTAAAGATGAGTGAGATGATAAAGCCGCTGGTGTTGGCGATTAGGATGTTGAGGCCCAGACCGTAGTGGAGCAGATTCATAATGCCAAAGTCGATGACCGTGGCAATGACACCGACGACGCCAAATTTCATGATCTGCGCAAGGAGCTTTTGCATGGTACCTGCCTTAAGCTGGCGCCGAAGCGCCGCGGGGATGACAAACTTAGCAAGTTTAGCCAATCCCCACGGGTGGAGCTAGGCGCGCTCCTCGATAGCACCGTTTCTATATGCATCGAGCAGCTGGCGCAGGTCCTGGATCTGGCTGCGGATCTTGACACCGGAATCGGTGTCGCTCACCATGCGGCGACGGTCTGCTTGGTCAAAACGATTGGTCTCGCTCTCGATGTCCACGTTGCGTGTGAGTGCCTCGGCAACCGTCGTAAAGGCCCGGTGCGACTTGAGGCGGCAGCCGCGCGAGCTCGAGATGAGCGTATAGCCGGCGATACCCGTCTTGGGATGGTAAGCGCGGCAGAAGCCGCCATCGATGACCAGCAGCTTGCCCTTGGCGCGGATGGGCTGCTCGCCCTTGGTGGTTTTAACGGGCGTGTGGCCGTTGATGATGTGACCGGTCGGTGAGCATGCCATGGGCGCGACGCCAAACTCGCGCATGATGTCATCGCAGACCGAGGGCGACTTGGTAAGCGTAAAGTACGGGTCCATCGGCTCGACCCAGGTGCTCTTATCGGCGATATAGGCGCGCTCAAAGGTGCGCACCAGGCGTCCGCTGGCGGGTGAGTTAAAGCCAATCCACAGGTACCACATCCAGTCGAGAGCGTCGCGGTCGCCCACGCGCCAGGCGCGGCGGGCGATGTGGTCGCAAAAATCGAGATAATCGCGGCCAGCGTGCCAGGTGCCCAGGCAGTTCATGCTGCTAAAGGTGCCGTCTTCGTTGAGCGGCACGCAGCCATGGAACAGCAGGTTGCCGTTGGCGACCTTGTACATCGAGCCGTGGGAATAGAGGAAATCGATATGGCGATGCAGGTGATCGGCGGTGACAAACTCGGACACGAGCTTGTCGATGATGTGCTGCTCCTGAGACGTGAGCGTATAGGGGTCCGTCGGGTCGACGGTGGGGAAGTCGTTGGTCGTGAGCGGCCACACGCTGCCGTCGGCGAGCGTGACCGTGCCGGTGTCGTGGTCGATCTTGTCGAGTAACAGGCGGTCGGTCATGTCGAACTCGGGATGGCGCTGGATAATCTGACCCTCGAGCTTAAAGAGCAGCACGTTGATGGCCTTGATCAGCGGGGTGATGGACTCACCGGCGGTGTAGGTGGCATCGGCAAAGGCGACAAGCTCACGCAGCGAGATGCCGTAGTCGTTCTCCAGGATCTCGTAGTTGTCGTAGCGTAGGTTGTTGCGCAGCACCGTGGCGATGCAGGCGGGCTCACCGGCCGCAGCGCCCATCCACAGCAGGTCGTGGTTGCCCCACTGGATGTCGAGTGAATGGTAGGTGAGCAGGCGGTCCATAATCTTGGCCGCGCCGCCACCGCGGTCGAAGATGTCGCCCACCAGGTGCAGGTGGTCGACGGCCAGGCGCTTGATGAGCGAGGCAAGCGACTCGATAAAGTCGTCGGCGCTTGCGGTCTCCAGGATGGACTCCACGATGCGCTCGTGATAGCGCACGCGATAGTTGTTCTCGTCCGGGTGCGTGTGCAGCAGCTCGTCGATGATGTAGGCGTAATCGCGTGGGATGGCCTTACGCACCTTGGAGCGCGTATAACGGCTCGAAAGCGAGCGGGCAACCACAATGAGTTGGTCAAGCATCGTCTTGTACCAGGTGGGCGAGTCCTCGCGCTGGCTGCGGACCAGCTCGATCTTCTCGTGCGGGTAGTAGATGAGCGTGCACAGCTCGCCCTTTTCGTCAAAGGAAAGCGTGCCGCCAAAAATCTCGTCGACATGCTCGCGCACGACGCCCGAGCAGTTGTTGAGGATGTGCATAAAGGCTTCGTACTCGCCATGCACGTCGCTCATAAAATGCTCGGTGCCTTTGGGCAGGTTGAGGATGGCCGAGAGATTGATGATCTCGGTAAACGCGGATTGCTCGGTGGGAAATTGTTTCGACAGCAGACGCAGATACTTGAAGTCTTGCGGATTGCGATCGAATGCGACCATGAAACACCTTCCGATGGGGTTGGTAAAACTGATAAACATCGTCAAACGTTTATCAGTATGCGCCGGCTTTGTTTCGATTTAGCGCCGGTGGCTGAATTGTCGGCTGAACGGTTTGCTAAATCGATTTAGTTGAGGTAGATATGGCGGTTGAGTGGAGACGACAGAAGGTGTTTTCTCAGATATTTATGCGTGGGGTCGGTGGAGACGATGGTGGTAAAGATGTTCGCTATTATTGGTTCGATTTGGTAAATAGTGGACATATGTACCGTATATAGGCTCACTGTGCGATAATTTGCGCAGCAATGAGTAAGGAGCCTCATATGAGTGATTTTGTCCTGACCTGTGAATCCGCCGCCGATCGAACTCGGGAGTTCTTTGAATCGCGCAATATCCCTGTCGTGTGTTTTCATTACGAGATCGACGATGTTGTCTATGCGGACGATCTGTATCAGTCGATTACGCCGGACGAGTTTTTGCCCAGATATCCGCGGGCGCCATGCCCAAGACGTCTCAGGTGAGCGTGGGTGAGTACGAGGAGTTTTGGGAGCCGCTTGTTGCCGAGGGCAAAGACGTGCTGCACCTGACGTTGTCGTCGGGTATTTCGGGCACGTATGGATCGGCCTGCGTTGCGGCGCAGATGCTCGCGGATCGCTATCCCCAGGGCGGCAAGGTGCGCGTCATCGATTCGCTGGCAGCGTCTTCGGGCTTTGGCCTGCTGGCGGAATGTGCCGCCGACGTGCGCGATAGCGGGGCTTCACTCGACGAGACGGCCGCTTGGATCGAGGAGCATAAGCTCAACCTGCACCACTGGTTCTTCTCGACCGATCTGTCGAGCTACCTGCGCGGCGGTCGCATTTCGGCTGCGAGCGCGATCATCGGCACGGCGCTTAAGATTTGCCCACTTATGACGGTCGATTGCGACGGCAAGCTGTCGCCACGTGAGAAGATTCGCACTAAGAAGCGCGCGATTTCCGAGATGGCTAAGACCATGATGGCACACGTGCAGGACGGTGCGGATTATTCGGGTAAGTGCATCATGTCGCACTCGGCGTGCCGCGAGGATGCCGAAGCAGTTGCGGCGCTGATTGAGGAACAGGTTCCGCAGCTTAAAGGCAAGATTGAGATCAATAACATCGGTACTCTGATTGGCTCGCATACCGGACCTGGTACGGTGGCGCTCTTCTTTATGGGCGACAAGCGCGTGGATTAATTTGCCCCATCACATCGCTGCATGATTGCTCAAACGAAAACGGCCCGCCTCACGTTTGTGGGGCGGGCCTTGCTGTTGGGGGTTAGCGTTTCTTTCCTCGGAAGAAAAAGCCGTGCAGTGAGGGCTTGAGCCCGCGGTTGGCGCGACGCTCCTCGACGCGCTCGTGGATCGAAGCGACGCGCTCGATGACCTCGTCGGGAATCGGCACGTCGGGATTCATGTTCTCGACCTGGCTGACTTCGGCGGCGGCGACCTGGTCGATAATGGGCACATCGTCGCGCGAGATAACGGGCGTGGCGTCTTCCTTCATCTTGCGATAACGCTGCATCATGTCGGTCTGTAGCTGCTGTGCCGAAGGCGGCGTCCAGATGATGGCGTTGGCGCCGGCGGCGATGGTCTCGCGGATGCTCTCGGGCGTCTTGCCGCCCGGCGCGATGAGCGGCAGGTTGGGATAGTGCTCGCGCAGTTCACGCAGGACCTGCGGCGTGTTTTTGCCAGCGGCGATGTTAAGAATCTTGGCGCCGGCGCGCACCTTTGCGTGAGCATCGTCGTCGCAACGTACGACCGTGGCGATGACGGGGATGTCGGCGATGTTGGTGATGTGCTCGACCATCTCGGCGGTGGCGGGGGAGTTGACCACACAGCCCGCCGCGCCCTGCATCTCGGAGACGGCTGCCATCTGAACGGAGCGCTTGCCGGTGGTGGTGCCACCGCCCACGCCTACGAAGACCGGGCACTCGGCGACGGTCAGCAACGCCTGCGTAATGGCGGGCTGCGGCGTGAAGGGGTAGACGGCAAAGACGGCATCGGCGTTGGAGTTGCGGATGACCGCGACGTCGGTGGTGTAGATGAGCGATTTGATACGACGGCCGAAGAGCGTGAAGCCGCTGGCCTCCTCAATCTCGTCAGGCATGCGAAGGGCCGCCTTGCGCAGGCGCCCGTCGATGGGCAGCGGCTCCATAGGGAGCAGGCCGTTGGGCGTGACGGCTACCTGGGGCTCGGTGAACTCGTCTGCGAGCTCGACCTCGGAGAAATCGACCGAGGCGACGATGTCTTCGTGAACCTCGGCGGGCACATCGATGGGAGCTTGGTCGTTTGCCGCGGCAGGCGTGTCGAAGGAGCTGGTGCCGACGAAGGCGTCGACGCGCTCGTTTAGATCGTTGAGGGTATCCATGGAGGCTCGATTCTATGTGATGACGGCCGGCAGGGTACCGGCAGCGTTGTGCTTGCTAAATCGTTTGACGAGTTGATTTTTCCCCGCCGCGTCCTCCGTTAGACCGAAGGGCGGCGAACGTGAAGGAGCTGTGGTGGCGGGGATCGAGGTGCTATCTTGAAAGTCCCGTTTAAAAGAGAGGTGACGCGGTATGGAATTGACAGCAATGTTGGGCTCGATTGGCCTGTGTGTGGGCGCAATCGTTGCCGCCGCGGTCATCTACTTTGTGGTCACGGCCATTAAGGGCAAAAGGGTCGAACGCAAGGAGCGCGCGATGCTTAAACAGCATCGCGACCAGCAGGGCAAACGCGCACAGAGATAGCTTGTTGAGTTTTGGATCCGTGCGCTAGCTGCGTTTTCGGATCAGGGCAATGTAGAAGCCCTCAAAGTCGCGGCTAGGCGGAATGGTCAGCGTGCCGGGCATACCGTTGGCGACGGACGAGACGTGGCTGGCGGCGATGGCCTCGGTGAGGGCGTTGCACTCGATGCGTGGCTCTTCGCCAACTTCCTGAGCACGGCGCGTTTCACTTTCGCTCGGCGTGCCGTCGAGGGGGATAAGCTCGCAATCCATGTGCTTGTCGAGGGCCTCTTGCAGGGCGTCCTCGTTTTCCTGCGGCAAGATCGAACAAGTCGAATAGACGAGCGTGCCGCCCGGTTTAAGGGCTCCCATGGCGCGGTCCAGAAGTGCTCGCTGCGAGCGGGCACACTTGCTCAGCAGCTGCTCGGTCAGGCCGCGCAGGCTTTTCTCGTTGCCGCTGATGACGGTGCCCGTGCCGGTGCAGGGGGCGTCGAGCAGGATGCGGTCAAAGCGGAAGAACTCGTCGAGCTCGCGTGCGTCGATGCGCATGACGGGCACGTTTTTTGCGCCTTGGCGGTGGAGGTTGGCTTCGAGCTTCTCGGCGCGGGGAATGCTCATCTCGCAGGCGGTAAGGTGCGCCTGCCCCTGCGTGAGGGCGGCGATCTGCGTCGTCTTGCCACCGGGGGCTGCGCACATGTCCAGGATGTCCTCGCCTGCCTGTGCGCCCAGGACCAGCGGCGGCATCATGGACGACAGGCTCTGCAGGTAGATTTTGCCGTCGCGGTAGATGTCGAGATCCCACAGATCGGAAACCTGGGCCTCGGGCAGGATAAAGGCGTCCGGGTACCAGGCGACAGCGTTGTGGGCGATGCCGGCGGCATCGAGCGCCGCAGCGATGTCCTCGGCGGTTGCCTTGAGCGTGTTGGCGCGCAGCGTGACCGGGCGTGTGGCCGCGGCGCCGAAGCCCTCGATCATGAGCTCGGCATCGGCGGGCGCATAGGCGCCGGCGACCGTGTCGACCATAAAGCGCGGCAGGTCGGCGGCGCAAGGAAGGGCGGCAAGCTGGTCGGAAAGCTCGGTGGCGGCAAACTGCCTGAGCTTGAGCTCGGGCTTAACCTGCTTTTTCTGCTTACGACGACGCGGCTTGGACATCCGTCTTTCCTTCCCATTCCATTACATGTCGAGTGTTTAGTACTGGCTCTCGTGCTTGCTAAAGAAGTCGAAGCGCGGGGGCAGCGGCTTTACGCGGTGCTCGCCGGGCTTCTCGCCCAAGCTCTCCACAAACTCATCCGTGGAGGCGAAGATGTTATCCCAGCTAAAGAAGGCGACCGGGTCGATGTCGAAGTACTCGCAGATGAGCTCGCAGCCGGCAGGGACGATGCCGTGCATGAGCACGGTCGCCACGCGCAGCTCGGTAAAGGCGTCGACGAGCGCCTGCGTCATTGCGGCGTTTGCCTCGTTACCCTCGAGCTTGTTGGCGGCCTTGGAAGCGTCGCTCCAGCGCTTGTTGGCGGCGCGCAGGTAGTCGTCGCACACGGCAAGCGCGCGGTGCGTCTCGAACTTGTACATAGCCTGCTCAAAGGCGAGAGCTGCCTGCTCAGCGGCTTCGACCACGGTGTCAGAAGCGGCACCGGCGGGGATGCAGCCGTTGCGGTAGGGGCTCTCGTCGCCTTCCTTGACGGCGACGCCGTAGAAGCAGCTGCGGGCCAGACGGTTGAACACGCCGGTCAGCAGCGCGCTCTCCTTAAGGGCCGGGTCGATAACGCGCTTGTCGTCGCAGGCGCGTACCTCGTTGCCGTCCTTGTCCTTGCCGGTCACACGCGTGTCGTATGCCTTGGGGCTAAAGCTTACCGGCTTCTCGGACAGGCCGAGCGACAGCCAGTGCGCACGCATCTGCTCGCAGGTGTAGTGGTTGAGCAGGTCGTCTGCCGGCGGGGGAGGCGTCTGCGAGGACGAGCTGGCCTTTTTGCCCATGTAGAGCAGGTGGTAGCAGGCGCTGACGGTGCTCTGCGTGAGGTCCCAGCCCAGGGCCTCCCACATGGCGGTCTGCGCGATGCAGTAGAAATAGATGTTGTCCTGACCGATAAACTGGTAGATCTGAGCGTCGTCAGAGCACCACCAGTCGCGCCAGTCGAGCGAGCTGTGCTGGTAGGTGGGTGCGGGCACCTGCGTGGAATCGGCGGCGGGCTCGCCCATGAGGGCGGCATCCTGGGCGGCGACGCCCTCGGTCACGCCGGCGGCCTTGGCATCGCGTGCGAGCACGGTACGCGTATAGCTGATGGGCGCCCACAGGCTCTCGGGCCAGCACCAGCAGGTGACGTCGGAGACGCCATCGACCTCGGGCACCGGAACGCCCCAGTCGATGTTGCCGGTGATGCGGAAGGGCACGAGCGCCTTGCCGCTGCGGAAGCGCACGCCACCGTTGGCGAGCACTGCGTGGGCATCGTCGCGCTCCTTCCAGCTGGGGAAGGTGACGGTAAAGCTGCTCTTGTTGCCCTCGGGCTCCAGCACGGTGTGCTCGGGAAGCTGATCCTCGACGGCATCGAAGGCCTCGCGGAACTTGTTCTGGATATAGAGCTGGGCCGGCAGCAGCCACTCCTCCATGGTCTTGGAGACCACGGAGCGAACCTGCGGGTTCTGGGCGAGCTTGGCGGTATAGGTCTTCATAAAGTCGAGGTAGGCCGGCAGGTCGAAGTAGAGGTTGTCGACCGGGCGCAGCTCGGGCACCTCGCCGGTGAGCTGGCTCTTGGGCGCGATGAGCTCCTCGGGCTCAAACTGGTGGCCCAGATCGCACTCGTCGGCATAAGCCTTCTCGGACTTGCAGCCCTGGATGGGGCAGCGGCCGATGACCTGGCGGCCGTTGAGGAACGTGCCGGCCTTGGCATCGTAGAACTGCAGCGTGGAGCGCTTGGAGATGGTGCCCTGCTCGTGCAGGCGCTCGATAATCTCGGCAGTCACCTCGTTGTGGATCTGGGCCGCCGGCTCAAGGCCCGAGCCGCCGTAGATGTCGCAGCTGATGTTGTAGTTGTTGAGGGTCGCGGCCTGGCGGGAGTGATTGGACTCGACATACTCGCCGATGGACTTGCCGTAGCCCTCGTTCTCCTTGAGCTTGCGGTAGCTCTCCATGATGGGCGAACCGTAGCAGTCGGTGCCCGAGGTGAAGATGACGTTTTCGCGGCCCAGGCGGTCGCGCAGGAAGCGGGCGAAGAAGTCGGCCGGGACAAAGACGCCGCCGACGTGGCCAAAGTGCAGACCCTTGTTGCCGTAGGGCTCGCCGGCGGTAACGATGGCGCGGCGCGGCCAGCTGGGACGGTCGTTCATGGAGTATTTGGATGCCATGGGACTCCTTCGCATATAGGTAAGAGCGCGGCCGGGCACGGGGTTCGGCGGCGCGGTGGTCAATTCGTGCATATCGTTCGACATTATCGCACATGCGGGCGGGTGCGTGGCAGGGGCGCTATCCTAAGATGCTATGAATGAGATTTCCAACATACATGCGTTTGAGGACGAGGATTTTCTACACGCTTGCTTCGTGTGGGGGATGGCCGTGATCGCGGTGTTTGCCGTGTGCCTGGTGCCGGTGTTTATGCTGTTGGGCGGGCCTGCGGACTTGGACGCGGCTGAGGCGGGCGGCTGGATGGCTGTCGTGGGCTGGATAGTCGGCTTGGCTGCGGTCTCAATGGCATCGTTTGCCGTGCACGAGCTGGTGCATGCGGTGTTTTTTAAGCTGCTGGCGCCTGCGGGCGCGCAGGTGACCTTTGGGGCGAATCGCGAGACGGCGATGATCTATGCCTGCGCCGAGGGCGTTGTGTATTCGCGCCGGCGGTACATGGCGGTTTGCCTGGCGCCGACGGTTGTTGTGACGGCGGCGTTTGCCCTGGGGTTTGCGTTCTCGGACTATCCGCTGCTGTGCTACCTGGCGGCTGGTCTGCACTTGTCGAGCTGTGTGGGCGACTGGTATTACGTGCGGACGATCCTGCGCGACCGCCGCATAGCCGCCTGCGAGGACACGTCCTTTGGCGTGCGCTTTTTCGGGTGAGGAGATGTCGATGAAGTCGTTGTTGCTGCATGCGTGCTGTGCACCATGCTCGCTTGAGCCGGTTCGCCTGCTGCGCGAGGAGGGGTTTGAGCCCACGATTTGCTGGACCAATCCCAATATTCAACCGCGCGATGAATGGCGGCGGCGTCTGGACGAGCTGCGCCGGTGGTGTGCCGATGGCGACATCGAGCTCATCGAGGCGGGGGAGGACCGCGAGCGCTGGGAGGCCGGCGTGGCCCCGCTGGGTGCCGATCGGCCCCGTCGCTGTCGCTCGTGCTATGCCTTGCGCTTGGCCGAGGCGTGCCGCGTGGCCCAGGAGCGCGGGTTTGAGTTTGTGGGCACGACGCTCGCCGTCTCGCCGTATCAGCTGTTCGATACCTGCAATGATGTTTTGGAGCGTCTGGCTGTCGCCCGCGGTCTCACCCCGGTGATTCGCGATTTTCGCCCGTACTACCCCGAGGCTACGCGCCGCTCGCGCGAGCTGGGCATGTATCGGCAGAACTATTGCGGCTGCCGTTTCTCGGCGGTCGAGGCGGCCATGGATCGCGCCCGCATCCGCGACGAGCGCAAAGCCGCCAAAAAGTAGTTCATTTGGGACGTCAGCCTGCTAGGATGTAGAGCGGACTTTAGCTATATAAGGAGTATCCGACGTGTCTATGCGTACCGATGATTTTGACTACAACCTTCCTGAGGAACTGATTGCCCAGGCTCCTGCCGAGCCGCGCGACTCCTGCCGCCTGCTGGTGGTGGATCGCAAAGGCTCCCAGGCAGGAACGCCGCTGGAGCATGGCGGCACCGTCGAGCACCGCATCTTCCGCGACATCATCGACTATATCGAGCCGGGCGATGTGCTCGTCATCAACAAGACGCGCGTGATGCCGGCCCGCCTGATCGGTCGCAAGGCAGGCTCGGGCGGCGTGGTCGAGACGCTGCTACTCAAGCGCCGCGAGGACGTTGACCCGCTGGGCCACGTTTGGGAGTGCCTGGTCAAGCCGGGTAAGCGCCTGAAGCCCGGTGCTCAGATTGAGTATCGCGCCGGTGGCGCCCATGCGCCCGAGGGCGCGCCCGTGGTGCTGACGGCCGAGGTCGTCGACTTTGTCACCGATAGCCGCGGCGGCCGTCTGGTGCGCTTTGAGCCGGCCGGTTGCAATGCCGCCGGCGAGCCGCGCACGCTCGACGAGGCCATTCACGCCGCCGGTCACGTGCCGCTGCCGCCCTACATTACCGACTACGAAGGCGATCCCGAGAAGTACCAGACCGTCTATGCCATGAAAGAGGAGCACTCGGCTGCTGCTCCCACGGCGGGCCTGCACTTTACGCCCGAGCTCATGGCTGCCATCGAGGCCAAGGGTGCGAAGTTTGCCGCCGTCGAGCTCGAGGTGGGCATCGATACCTTCCGTCTGGTGGAGGAGGACGATCCCACGCAGCACGTCATGCACACCGAGCGCTATCACGTGTCGCAGGAGGTGGTCGACGCCGTGCATAAGGCGAAGGCCGAAGGCCATCGTGTGATCGCTGTCGGTACCACGGCGGTGCGCTCGCTCGAGAGCGCGTTTGACGCCGATGCTCCGGTGTCCGATCCGGCCGTGACGGCGCGCTATTTTGAGGGCCGCGAGGACGGGGCCGATACGCTCGGCCGCGGCGACATCGTGGTGCGCGAGAACGCGACGACGCAGCTCTACCTCATGCCCGGCTCGACCTATCACGTGGTCGACGCGCTGATCACGAACTTCCACGTGCCGCGCTCTACGCTCATGATGCTCGTGAGCGCGCTGGCCACCCGCGACCAGATCATGGATGCCTACGCCGCCGCCATCGAGGAGCGCTACCGCTTCTTCAGCTTTGGCGACGCCATGCTCATTTTGTAGGTTACGGCGTTTTCCAAACGCCGTAACCGGCCG